>Ga0114909_1000519_pt1 | contig 28063 bp, 23 predicted proteins | sample MalvireepMed_906_FD_87290 | JGI IMG/M metagenome (GOLD analysis project Ga0114909, IMG submission 87290) | Marine viral communities from the Global Malaspina Expedition - Malaspina viral metaG DeepMed_906 | ecosystem: Environmental > Aquatic > Marine > Oceanic | place: Mediterranean Sea...
ATTTTATAATAAGACTGAATATTAGCAAAATTGCTATAGCCATGAATAGTTTTATAGCGTCTTTTTCCTCTAAAAGCTGTTATAAATCGTGCTTATTCAGTATTTTTTTGTACGTTTTTACAATTTCATAACATACAGATAGCTTTACTTATTTTTTGCCATAAAAAAAGGGAGCAATAGCTCCCTTTAATAGAATGATATAATTGCTTATAAACTAAGCAAGCTTATCCGTTAACCAACTCTCAACACTTGCTAAAGCACCGGTAATATTTTCTGGTTGTGTGCCCCCTGCTTGCGCCATATCAGGACGACCACCACCTTTACCACCTACTTGTTGGGCAACCATATTAACCAGCTCTCCAGCTTTGACACGGCCAACCAAATCTTTTGTTACTCCTGCAATCAAACCTACTTTACTTTCATTAGCGGTTGCTAACATGATAATACCCGATTGCATTTTATTTTTTAATTCATCAACCATGCCGCGTAGTGCTTTACTTTCTACGCCGTTTAAATCAGCCACTAAGACTTTAATGCCATTAACCTCAATAGCACTGCTCAATAAATCAGAACCCGCTTGTGCTGCCAACTCTTGCTTTAACTGAGTAATTTCTTTTTCTAACTGCTTTGAGCGACTAATAAGTTGTTCAACTTTACTGCCTACGTTAGCAACATCACTTTTCACTAATGAAGCTACGCTATTTAATGAAGCCGATTGCTGGTTGATGAAATCAAGTGCTCCCGTCGCAGTAACCGCTTCAATACGACGTACACCGGCAGCAATACCTGACTCAGATACAATTTTAAGCAAGCCAATATCACCAGTGCGATCCACATGCACGCCACCACAAAGCTCAATTGAAAAATCACCTAAGGTAACAACACGTACTTCATCGTCATACTTTTCACCGAACAAAGCCATTGCGCCTTTTTCTTTGGCTTCTTCAATATACATAGACTCAGTTGCTTTAACATGGTTACGGCGAATTTCATCGTTAACCATTTGCTCAACATTATGCAACTCTTGTGCTGTTACCGCTTCAAAGTGAGAGAAATCAAAACGTAATTTCTCGCTATCACATAGAGAGCCTTTTTGCGCAACATGTTCACCTAACACTTTACGTAACGCCGCATGCAATAAATGCGTTGCGGTATGGTTTTTAACAATTGCAGCGCGGCGTTCAACATCAATTTCCGCTTTAACACGGCGATTCAAACCCATCACAGTTTTCGCTGTACCTCTATGAGCAAAAGCATTACCAAGCTTAATAGTATCTTCAACTTCAAATACGCCACCATCAAGGTGTAATAAACCGCTATCACCCGCTTGACCACCTGATTCAGCATAAAATGGCGTATGGTCTAATATTACGATGCCTTGTTCACCAACTTGTAATTCAGTGACAGCTTCTTGGTCTTGAGAGTTAAATAACTCAACGATCGTTGCTGAATAAGAGTCGTTGTCATAACCTTTAAAAGCTGTTTTGTGATCAGACTTTAATTGCTGGTTATAATCAGTACCAAAGTTACTAGCCTGCTGTGCTCGTTCTCGCTGCTGTCCCATAGCGACATCAAAGCCGTTATGATCAATTTTCAGTTGACGTTCACGAGCAATGTCAGCAGTTAAATCCGCTGGAAAACCATAGGTATCGTATAGTTTAAATACATCATCACCTTTGACGGTATCACCTTTTAAGTTGCTTAATATATCTTCAAGCAACACCATGCCGCGATCAAGTGTACGGCCAAACTGCTCTTCTTCTATACGTAATAACTTTTCAATAATCGCTTGCTGCTGAACTAGTTCAGGATAAGCTTCACCCATCTGCTCAATTAGAGAGCTCACTAATTTATGGAAGAAGTGACCTTTAGCTTCAAGTTTATGACCATGTCGAATAGCGCGGCGAATAATACGACGTAATACATAACCACGACCTTCATTTGATGGCACAACACCATCAATAATTAAGAAGCTACATGAACGAATATGGTCACTAATCACACGTAGTGATTTATTATTAAGGTCATTACAACCTAGTAAGTTAGCTGTGTCTTTAATTAAGGCTTGGAAAATATCAATTTCATAATTGCTATGAACATTTTGCATAATAGCCGAAATGCGCTCTAGCCCCATACCGGTATCAATTGAAGGGTTAGGTAACGGTTCCATACTGCCATCTACTTGGCGGTTAAACTGCATAAAAACGATATTCCAGATTTCAATAAACCTGTCACCATCTTCATCAGGCGAGCCCGGAGGTCCACCAAATATATCTTCACCATGATCATAAAATATTTCTGAACAAGGGCCACAAGGTCCAGTATCTCCCATAGACCAGAAGTTATCTGACTCATACTTTTTATCAGGCGACTTATCACCAATACGAATGATTTTATTTTCCGGTACGCCAATTTCATCTTTCCAATAAGAAAAGGCTTCTTCATCGGACTCATACACGGTCACTAAAAGCTTTTCTTTTGGTAGTCCTAGCACACTAGTTAAAAATTCCCAGGCATAGCTAATTGCATCATTTTTAAAATAATCACCAAAGCTAAAGTTACCTAACATTTCGAAGAAAGTATGGTGGCGGGCAGTATAACCAACATTTTCTAAATCATTATGTTTACCACCTGCGCGAACACAGCGTTGAGCGGAAGTTGCACGGGTATAGCTTCGTTTTTCAGCACCCAAGAAGACATCTTTAAATGGCACCATACCTGCGTTAGTAAATAATAACGTGGCATCGTTACCAGGTACTAATGAGCTGCTTTTTACTATTTGATGTTGTTTGGTGGCATAGAAATCTAAGAATGCCTTACGGACTTCGGCGGTGCTTTTTATCATGGGATACTCTACAAATCGATTTATTATATTAATGCGCTATTACCGCGAAGATTTCATCACTTGAAAACCCACGGCATTGTAAAAAACGAATTTTTTTGGCCTGCTCTTTTTGTGCTATTTTTTTATCAAGCACTTCATCATCGCTATCAGCATTTATGCTCTTTATACCAAAGCGCTTATTATACGCAAGCTCGGCTTGAAGATACCAATCAATTTCACAACTTTCACGCAATTTTTGGATAATTGTTGCACAAACGCCCTTTTCTTTGAGTTCGTTAGCAATATAATACCAACCATAACCTCTTTTAACTTGATAACGGCAGAGGCTACTGGCGAAACGTTCGTCACTTAAATATTTTTGTTCAAGCATCTTACCAATAGCTATATCAATATCGGCTTGTAAATATTCACGTTGAATTAATTTTTCTTTGAGTTCAATTTCAGAATGTTCGCGTCGTGTTAATAGGCCAACAGCACACTGTAATGCACTTTGTTTACATTGTTTCTCTTTTGTAGTTTCTTTCATTAAGACAGATATTTATAAAAGGTTAATTAGCTAATTAATCAGATAAGTTAGTTTTACTGCTGCGGTTTTTACAAGCTTGGTAAAGACAACTGTAGGTTATTTTCAGCAGAGTCCTCTTCAAAAGCCTCCGCAAACCCCAAAGTTAGCCCTACCAATCTAATACTTCGACCATTGCCACGAGCAAGTGCTTTAGGTAACAGTTGATTAAACAACCCTTGTTGGCACGCATGACTTTGCTGCTCAACGGTGGTTTGATTAAAGTCACTGAACTTTAACTTGATTCCCTGACGTACGATTACTCTTTTTAGATGGGGTTCAAGCCGTGTTAATAGTTTTTCATATAAACGCTCTATGACGGCTAAACACTCTTGCTCAGAGGAGATATCTTCAGCCAATGTTGTTTCAATAGCTAACGATTTTCGTTGTCGGCTCACCTCTAATTCACGATTGTCTACACCATGTGCTTTTAAATAGAGGCTACTAGCAAACTTTCCGACAATACTCTGCAAGTCTCTCACATTAGCATTACGAATATCGGCACAAGTTTGATAACCATAACGTTTCAATTTTTCAAAAGTCTTTGGGCCTATTCCTGGGATTTTTTTCAGAGAGAGTAGCTCGACAAAGTCACTCACTTTATCTGGAGAGACTACATATTGACCATTAGGTTTATTTTCATCACTGGCTATTTTAGCGATAAACTTATTAGGCGCAATACCTGCAGAAGCAGTTAGATTAAGCTCGTTATAAATATCAGCTCTAATGTTTTGCGCTATCAGCGTCGCACTGCCCTGACAGTTTGCTGAGTCAGTTACATCTAAATAAGCTTCATCAAGTGATAAGGGTTCAATTAGCTCTGTATAACGGGAAAATATTTCACGAATATGTTGTGATACTTCTTTATAAACATCCATTCGACCGTGAACAATAATAAGCTCAGGACATAATTGTTTAGCTTTTATTGCTGGCATTGCAGCACGTACGCCAAAGGTTCTTGCTTGATAATTGCACGTGCAAAGGACACTGCGTGGACCGTCCCCACCTACGGCTAAAGGGATATTACGATATTGTGGAAAGTCACGCATCTCAACTGCTGCATAAAAGCAGTCCATATCTACGTGAATTATCTTTCTTTGGCGAGCCATAGCCTAAATAACCTATCAACAAATGATCCGCTCAAGCGAGCTGTACATAAACACAGTATAACTAATTTATTGATAATGACAAGTCAACTAAGCAGAACCCTCACTATAGAGAGCTGATACGATTAACGAAGAGCATTTAAGGTTGGCGATAATACATCAACTAAGGCGTCAATATGATCTTCTCTATCATTAAGAGCGGCAATATAATGATATTGTTCTCCACCAGCTTGCATAAATATTTCCCTATTTTCATGCTCGAGCTCTTCTAGAGTTTCTAAACAGTCACTACTAAAAGCAGGACTGATGATAGCAATGTGACCTACACCTTGTTTAGGTAATTGCGATAAAGTTTCATCGGTATAAGGCTGTAACCATTGTGCTTTACCAAAACGCGATTGGAAGGTACTAATAATATCTTCATCAATAAAACCAAGCCCATCAGTACATAATGCTTGTTTTAATAATTGAGTCGTTTGCTGACAAAAATCATAATAAGGATCGCCCCACTGGCGAAAGAGTTCAGGCATGCCATGATAAGAAAGTAACAATTTATCAGGCTTTCCATGCTTAGAAATATGCTCACGTACTGTCGTCGCTAATGCTTTAATATAAAGTGGGTTCTGGTGGTAAGTATTCAAAAAGTGAAGGGCTGGTACATAACGCCATTTCTGCAACTCTTTACTTAAAGCATCAAAAGTTGAGCCTGTCGTCGGTCCCGCATATTGCGGATATAAGGGTAACACGATAATGTTATCGATGCCTTGTTGTTGAAATTTTTGTAATGCAGTTGCTATCGACGGTGAGCCATAACGCATAGCATAATCAACCACAACCTCATCGCCATATTGCGCTTTAAGTTTTTGAGCGACTTTAGCGGTTTGCGCTTCAGTGATGGTAATGAGTGGCGCCCCTTCTTCAGTCCAAATACTTTGGTACAACTTAGCCGACTTTGCCGGGCGTATTCTTAAAATAAGACCATGCAAAATAATAAGCCAGATAAGGCGTGGTATTTCAACAACGCGTGGATCAGATAAAAACTCACTTAAATATCGACGTAATGCACTGCTTGTAGGCTCATCAGGTGAGCCTAAGTTGGTTAATAATACAGCCGTTTTTGCATTGCTTATCGTTGTTGACGTTTTGGCGCTAAAGCGAGATTTCATTATTTACCCATACTGTTCAATTTCATTGTAAACTCTACACGATTTACTCGACAATGCTATCAACAACTAAATCAACGGGTTCTGTATTATTTACCTCAACCCCTTGTACTTCAGTTTTATAATCACCTGATTTAATCCCAACACCACCTAATTTAGAAACAACCGCAAAAATATGGACTTGCTCAACACTGCTTAGATTATTTTCAGGACTCATTGCTTGACTGTTATTTAAAACCACAACGGTAGGTAAGTCGCTGGCCATTATTTTAACAGCAGCCAATGGCATGCGTTTACCATTAGTAGGAATAGCATAGACAAAGACGACTCTGTCTTCGCCTTGTGCAAGTAGCTCACTGATGTTTTGAGAAAGACTAACATTCACCTTTAATTGCGGTCCTCCTACCTCAACTTGCGCCGTTTCGCCAACGGGAGCTTGCATTGCACCTTGTGGATTATCTAAACGATTTTGTGCTTCTGCCACCGCTTCTTTTAATGCAGTAATATTAACCCCTTGCTTGCCAGCATCAATAACACGTTGCCAGTAAGTAATTGCAGCTGGATAATTTGCTTCAATAAAGTTATGCATACCTAATAAGATATTAGTTGATGCATCATTGATATCAATTGCTAAAGCTCGATCAATAAGCGACTGAATTTCATCATTTATCTGTTGATTGTTTTGATAGTAGCTTGCTTGAGCGATTGCGCCCAACAAATCTGCATGCTCACCTTCTATTCGCATCACTTGTTTAAAGGCATTAATGGCACCATCAAAATTGCCCATCATCACCAAGGTTTGCCCTAAATTGTACCAAGCTTCGCCATCATCAGGTTTATCTGCAACGTGTTGCTGTAATTGTTCAATATAAGCCTGCGCTTCTTGTTGACGCTGTTTTTGTATTTGTTCTGCGCTCAATTGTTGCTGCTGCGCATGGTTATCAGGCATTTGCTTTACTTGTACTATTTGCTGATAACTACCTTGTTTGTTGTAAAGAGCAACAACAAAGACAACAATAAACAGACTTAAGGCTATTGGCCATAATACTGAAAATGGCTGTTTCAACTGAGCTTCATTTGGTTTCAATTCGCCATCAATAGCATTTTGTTGTTCAATATCCTGCAGAAGAGTTTTATCTAATTCAGCCAATAAATATTGATAATTCTCTTCATCAATTCCGCCATCATCGTAATCTTTCTCTATCTCTTTTTTATGCTCATGATAAAGGCGAATATTCGTTTCATCACGTAACTTACCATCGATGTTTACTGATTGCTTATCCTGTTTGAAAAAAGGTCGCCATACGATAAACAATAATAGGGTTAAAAATACCAAGCTTATTACTATAAATTCCATAATGGGGTTCAACTACTCTGTTTATTTTGCTAAAGATCTTGAAGTTAATTCAAGATGATAAATTTGTTAAAGATACTTGTTATAGATAATAGGTTAGCTATCTTTTAGGAAACGCTTCAGTTTATCTTGTTGCTCAGCATTCAAGGTAAGGTCTTTTTTATCAACAGGCTTACGACGAACCACAACAATAACTATTATCACGCCGAATAAAATCAATACCGCGGGGCCGAACCATAAAACATAAGTTAGTTCTGAAACACGAGGGCGGTATAAAACAAATTCGCCATAACGATTAACCATAAAGTCGACTATTTCACTGTCAGCCTTGCCTTGTTGCAATAATTCATAAAGCTCATTACGTAAATCCGCAGCAATAGGAGAGTTAGAATCGGCCAAATTCTGATTCTGACATTTAGGACAACGCAATTCTTTACTTAGCGCTTGAAAGCGAATTTTTGTCACTTCATCATTGAATTCGAACGTTTCAACTGGACTTGCAAAAGCGCTATTCGAATATAAGAACAGCAACAAACTTGTGACAATCGTCATAACTAATTTCATGTTAAATTCCTTGTTGCTTTTCTTTGATCAAAGCAGCGATAAGCGGTTCAAATTCTCTACGCCATACTCGGGTATCAATAGCGCCAGCGAAACGTTTACGTATAATGCCATGATGGTCGATAACAAAAGTTTCGGGCGCGCCATATACACCAAGGTTTAATCCTAATGTCCCTGCTTCATCAAAAACAGAAAACTGATAAGGATCTTCGTAGTGCTTTAACCACTGCTGGGCGGCGGCGCGGTCATCTTTATAATTTAGACCGTATAACTTAACTTGCTTATTCTTAGCGATATCGACTAAATATGGATGTTCATATTTACAGGTTGGGCACCAAGTTGCCCAAACATTCAATAATACAATATCTCCCGCTAAATCAGCCTTTGTCACCACTTTGTTATTATCATTTAATATGCTTAATGAAAAATCTGGCATGCTTTTGCCAACAAGAGCTGATGGCATATCTTGTGGATTTAACGATAAGCCGCGATAAAGCACAATGCCTAAAGCGAGAACCAAAATAAGTGGTAAAAAACGAATCAACTTATTCATAACTTAACCCTTTGATACTTGTGTAGCGCTAACGTTAGTTAATGAGTCAGCAACGACTGCGTTACTGGCAAGTTTCGCTGTTTTTTTGACACGATAACGCTTGTCTAACATAGATAAGATACCACCAATACTCATAAAGATAGCACCAAGCCAAATCCAACGTACAAAAGGTTTGTAATGTACGCGAATGGCCCAAGCTCCATCAGGTAGCGGGTCACCAAGTGCAACATAAACATCACGGAATAAGCCAGGATCAATACCCGCTTCAGTCATTCCCATCGTTTGCACACGATACTCACGGCGTTCAGGTTTTAATAAGGCAACAAAGCTACTGTCGTTAGCCTGCTCACCTTTATAGATATTAATTTGACCTTGCTCTGCGCTATAATTTGGACCTTCAACATGCTTTATGCCGTTAAATTCAATTTGGTAACCCGAAATAGCGACACGTTCTCCCACCGCCATTTTGACATTCGTTTCACTTTCATAACTAGAGACGATAGTGACACCAACAATAGTAATCGCGATACCGGCATGAGCTACAGCCATACCTAAATGACTAACACTTAACTTTCCTGAGGCTTTTAATTGATTACGTACTTCTTTTACAACCACTAAGAAAACCCAAGTAGCTAAAATGATGCCCATTGCTACTAGAATATTAAACTCTCCGCCATAAACAATTGGAAACAAAACACCAAATGCAATACTAAAAACAGAAGGTTTCAATAAATGTTTACGTAATTCACCTTTTTTAGCTTTCTTCCAACGTATTAATGGCCCAATACCCATAATGACAAAAAGTACACTCATGATCGGCACAAAAACGGCATTAAAATATGGTGGGCCTACAGAGATTTTTCCATAACCCAAAGCATCAACTAATAGTGGATATAAAGTACCTAGTAATACGGTCACAGTCGCAATCACTAAAATAATATTACAAAGTAATAAAGCCGTTTCTCGCGAATAAAAAGCGAAGCGTGAAAAACTTGCTACTGTATTAGCTCGAATAGCATAAAGGGTTAATGAGCCGCCCATAGCAATAGCAAGCAACATTAGAATGAAGATACCGCGAGACGGATCTGCCGCAAATGAATGCACGGAGGTAATAACCCCAGATCGAACTAAAAAAGTACCTAATAAACTTAGGCCAAAAGCAAAAATAGCGAGTAAAATAGTCCAGTTTCTAAAAGTACCGCGTTTTTCAGTTACCGCTAATGAATGAATTAGCGCGGTTCCGATAAGCCAAGGCATAAATGAAGCATTTTCCACAGGATCCCAGAACCACCAACCGCCCCAACCTAATTCGTAATAAGCCCACCAACTACCTAAAGCAATACCTAGCGTTAAAAACATCCAAGCACCTACAGTCCAAGGACGAGACCAACGCGCCCAAGCTGCATCCATTTTGCCAGCCATTAATGCGGCAACAGCAAAAGCAAAAGCTACGGCAAAACCAACATACCCCAAATAAAGTAATGGTGGATGAATAATCAGTCCAACGTCTTGCAGCAGTGGATTTAAATCTCTCCCTTCGGCAGGCACCATAGGCCATAAACGTTCAAATGGATTTGAGGTCAATAAAGTAAAAGCAATAAACCCTACACCTATCATCCCCATTATCGCTAAAACACGGGCAATAAACGCTTCTTCAATACCATTTGAAAATTTAGCAACCGCTGCAGTCCAAGCCGTTAATGAAAATACCCACAATAATAAAGAACCTTCATGTCCTCCCCATACTGCGCTAATTTTAAAGTAGTAAGGTAAGTGACTATTCGAATGACTAGCAATATATTTGACAGAAAAGTCGTCAACAACAAAACTATAAGCGAGAATAATAAGGCTTAAACCAGTAAAGGCAAACATGCCAAAGGTTAATGGTTTAGCATAACCCAGTAACCTTTTTAACGAGCTTTGTTGTGGGCTTTGAACACCAACAAGGGGAACAATACTCAGGCAAATAGCAAAGGCTAATGCAATAATGAGGGCTAGGTGACCAAGTTCAGGAATAAGGTCAGGGTTCATTTACTTCTCCGCTCTTCTTTTAAATCCGCGCTAGTTTAGCACTTTATTAGGGTAAATATTAATGTAAATTACCGCGATAAAATGTTTCATAATGTTACATTTTCATCGCGCTATGCTAACAACAGCTATGGTATGATATTGACTAAAGTGATTACACGATCCATATCAACTATTACCCGACAAAGCTAAGTTAATATAACGCTTGTCATATTGACTATACCTAAAGTATAAATATAAACCTATTGATAAGACTTATTTACATTGACTTCATTGGCTAAAAAACACTCCCCGGAATCGACACCTAAGCAAACGTCAGAGTTAACACCTGTTTTGCTCAGTGCTAACAAACTGACCTGCATTAGGGAAGAACGCTTGTTGTTTGATGAGTTGTCATTAGAAATAAATGCTGGTGATATAGTACAAGTAGAGGGGCCAAATGGTTCAGGTAAAACTAGTTTATTACGAATATTGTCCGGACTATCACAACCTTACGATGGTCAGGTTCTCTATAAGAAACTAGCGATCAATCGTTGTCGGGAAGATTTTCAGCAAAACTTACTTTACTTCGGCCATTTAGCAGGCGTTAAAGGTGAAATGACTGCAGAAGAAAATTTAACGTTTAATCTGGCACTGCATGGTAATACAGCTAAAAACAGTAACGACTATTTAGCTCAGGTGAACTTACTGGGTTTTGAAGACAGTTTAGCTTCTCACTTAAGTGCAGGACAACATAGGCGTATAGCGTTAGCACGTTTGTATCAAAGCCAGGCACCTATTTGGATATTAGATGAACCTTTTACTGCAATTGATAAACAAGGTGTTGCTAGCTTAGAGCAATTGTTTATTGAGCATACCCAACGAGGTGGTTGTGTAATATTAACAACGCATCAAGACTTGATTAGCATTGCAAGCAAAAGAGTGAAAAAAATCACTTTAGATTACCATAATGATGAATACCTCGATAATGATGTTCTTACTGGACATGCGGGATAAAGAAAATGACTTTGAAGCCCGAAAATAATACAACCATGGTAAACGAACAAAAAAATAAGCTCTCTTATAGACATGCTTTCATGTTGGTATTAAAACGTGATTTAACCATTGCTTTACGCCATCGTGACGACATCATTAACCCCTTATTGTTTTTCGTTATCGTGATTACCTTATTTCCTTTAGGCATTGGCCCAGAAGCGCAAACCTTAAGCCGAATAGCCCCCGGTATTATTTGGGTAGCAGCATTACTAGCTACCTTGCTATCATTAGATCGACTTTTTAAATCAGATCACCATGATGGTTCATTAGAACAAATGTTATTAAGTCCGCACCCAATATTTATTTTAGTGTTAGCAAAAATATTTGCTCACTGGCTTATTACTGGCTTGCCACTTATTTTTATCGCCCCTTTATTGGCTGTACTCTTGCACTTAAATGAGCAAAGTTATGGCGCATTAATGCTAACACTCTTACTTGGCACTCCCGTGTTGAGTCTTTTAGGTGCTGTCGGTGTTGCGCTTACCGTGGGCATTAAAAAAGGTGGCGTATTATTAAGCTTACTTGTTTTACCTTTATATATCCCAGTATTAATATTTGCTACCAGTGCCATAGATACCGCAGCACTTGGCTTACCTTACAGCGGACAACTTGCTATAATTGCCGCATTATTTTTTGGATCTTTAACGCTCGCGCCATTTGCCGTTGGCGCAGCCCTCAAAGTGAGTACCAACTAATGTGGAAATGGCTTCACCCATACGCAAACCCAGAAGTAACTTATCACTTCACTAATAAATTATTACCTTGGCTTAGTGCGCTAGCCGCGATATTTTTAAGTATTGGCTTAGTGTGGGCACTGCTATTTGCCCCCGCAGACTACCAGCAAGGCGATAGCTTTCGTATTTTCTATGTTCATGTACCCGCAGCCTCTCTTTCTATGGGTATTTACTTTGCTATGGCCATTGCCGCATTTAGTAGCCTTGTATGGCAGCTTAAGCTTGCAGATGCCTCCGCAGCAGCATTGGCTCCTGTTGGCGCTGTTTTTACTGCTATTGCTTTAATAACAGGTGCCGCTTGGGGAAAACCTATGTGGGGTACATGGTGGATTTGGGATGCTCGATTAACCTCAGAATTAATACTGCTCTTTTTATACCTTGGTGTTATTGCTTTACACAGTGCTTTTGAAGATAAAAATCTGGCAGGTAAAGCTGCCGGTATTTTAACTTTGGTAGGTGTCATTAATATTCCTATTATAAAATACTCTGTTGAATGGTGGAATACACTGCACCAAGGTTCAACGGTGAGTAAATTGGGTAAACCAGCAATGTCACTTGATATGTTGTGGCCTTTCATCTTATGTTTTATTGGCTTTTCATTATTGGTTGGCGTGATCGTTTCACTGCGCTTTCGAAATGAAATTCTTGCTCGAAATAGTATACGTCCTTGGGTAAGAGAACTAGTGAGCCAACAGAACAAGTAATACTCATTAACAGAGTTAGCGAATTAACAGATTTAACGAATTAACGAATTAACGAATTAACATAGTTTAGTGAACTAAAAACGCAATTGGAGAGCAAACCATGCAATTTAGTAGTTTTAGCGATTTTATCAATATGGGGGGCTATGGCTTTTATGTCTGGCTATCCTTTGGCGCTGCTGCACTTTTATTAACCTTATTACTTATTAGCTCTAAAGCTGGCCATCAAAAAGTAATGAAGCAAATTGCACAGCGTAAAAATCGAGAAGATAAACTGCGTCAAGCAAGAAAAAACAAACAAAAGCACTCGGCTATGCAAGCTGCTGATTTAAAAGAGGTAACAAGATGAATCCACGTCGAAAAAAACGTCTGACTATTGTAGGTTCAGTATTGATAGGCATAGGCGCTGTCGCGGGCCTTGTACTTTATGCGTTAAGCCAGAACATTGATCTATTTTATACGCCTTCAGAAATAACTACCGGAAAAAAAGAGACCGGCATCAAACCCAGTATTGGTCAACGAATTCGCATTGGCGGGCTAGTCGTGCCTGGTAGCGTTAAACGCGACCCTGATAACTTAAAAGTCTCATTTAAATTGAGTGATATGAAAACCCCTATTGTTTTCAATGAAAATGATCCGATGATCACTGTATATTATGAAGGAATCTTGCCTGATTTATTCCGTGAAGGACAAGGCATTGTTGCCAACGGTACTTTAGCTGAGCACCCCCCTACTGGATTAAGCATAGAAGCTAGCGAAGTACTTGCTAAACATGATGAGAACTATATGCCTGCTGAGTTAGCTGAAGCTGCAGGTAAAAAGCACGAAAAAGCAAGCTATAGCAAAAAGCAATTAGAGAATAACAACTGATATTAATAGCTGGTATTAAAGAAGCAATAAAAAAAGGTGACTCTTGAGTCACCTTTTTTTATTGTATGCGCTGATAGCTGAATTAATGCCAATATTGAGCGACTAATCGATCACCAATACTATTCAAAATTTCCACTTCACCTTCACAAACAGCCACAATTGTTTTTCCGCGTTTAAAATCATGTGGGATAACCATATCGCCATATTCATTTAAATTAAAACTCTGTGTCTTTCTATAAAGTTCTAGTTCACCATCACAACAGTAAATAACCGTTACTTTTCGTTTAGCTTCACCCATAAATAAATTCCTTTTTAATTATACCGCTTCTAGCGAATTAACATTCACTATTAGACTCGCAGCCTTTTATTATTCATCCATAGTGGTCAGACCTTAACCAACAAGATCATTCTATTCTGGTGCGACCAGTAAGTCAACAACTGGTTGCACCAGTTAACCACGTTTTAAACATCAACTTCACATATGTTATAACCAAAAAACAAATAACATAAACAGCTGAAAATAAAGAATAAAAAAACCTCAAATTATAAATGAAAATTTGAGGTTTACGCCACTGCAGTTTAAAGCAGTAATTAAAAATTTACTCGATTACCTAGTTAAAATGAATATATTAACCTTCAGCTACCAAGCTCGCATTTTACAACCTTTTATTGCATAGAATAAAATAAATAAATAACTAGGAATCATCAGTGCATAAGCCCCTTGTGCACCAAGACCTGCCGCATTACCTAAGCCAATAAGCAACGGACCTAAAGCACCACCTGCAATACCCATAATAAGTAAGCCGGAAGCAGTTCCTGTTAATCGACCTAGACCAGCTAACGCTAATGGCCAGATAGCAGGCCACACCATGGCATTAGCAAAACCAAGTAAAGCAATACATAGCAATGGATCAGGTAATTCAGGCCCGCCAAACGGTGTTAAGAATATGTTAGCAAGTACAAACGACTCATTACTACCAAAAACGACTGCGGCTACTGTGACAAGGCCAGCAATACCAGACATAACTAAAGCATTTTGCTGAGACATAAAGCGTGGGATAAGTGCTATACCAATTGCATAACCAAGTAACATACATGTCATGGTATAAGAGGTCATTACTGAATAATCTGCTACACCAATAGCTAAAGCGTATGAACCAATAGTATCCGCCGCAATAACTTCAACAGCAACATAAAGCGCAATACCGATAACACCTAAGACTAAATGAGGGTGACTTAAAGCTTCTTTAACTTCGCCCTTAGCACTGCTACTACTATCTTCAAATACTAAGTCAGGCAATGGAGAGAATTTAGCAAATAATGCAAAGATGAAAATTAAACTAGCAATGGCAATGTAAGGTAAAATTAAGCTATTTGCCATGGCATCTTTTTGAGCTTGTGATAACGCCTCACCGTCTGAAACTACACCACTTACCACAACAGCAGCAAAAGCTATAGGTACAATGACACCGGCAAATTTATTCAATAAGCCCATAATACAAACACGCACTGCCGCTGATTTTTCAGGACCCATTTTTATTACATAAGGATTAACAGCTGTTTGTAATACCGTTTGCCCTACACCAATTAATAATTGTGCAAATAAGAAAATTTCAATCATTTGCAATTTAGCCGCAGGAATATACAACAAAGACGAGGCCGCCATTATAGTACAACCGATTGCCATACCATTTTTATAACCCACCTTTTTAATTAGCATTGCCGAAGGAATACCAGTAATCGTTACTGCAATGTAAAAAGAGGAAATAATAAACGAAGCCTGTAACGGCGTGAGCTCAAGCATTTGCTGTAAAAAGGGAGTAATTGCCCCATTAAGCCAAGTGATACAACCTAAAATAAAAAACATCGCACCGGCTAATACCATAGGCAACCAAGTACTCACTTGGGGTTGTTCTTCTTTATCTTGCGTAAGTGACATTTCCATAACTTCCTCTTTCATTGCGTTTTTATTGTAATTATTGCGTTTTAAATTTTAATCAGAACTTAATTAGCTATGATTGCGTTAAACTTTCTGCCCAGCTATCCAGGTTTCTTTGACCGTTAAATCGTCATTCAAAATAACCATATCAGCTTGCTTTCCAACAGTTAATTCCCCTCGAATAAGCTCAGTTACAGTAGGATATAAATATTGAGCTGGATACAAGCTGCCCATACGTAGTGCTTCATCAAGACTTATTTTCAAGCCAAAATGGGTGTTTTTAACAGCACTTGCCATATCTAATGATGAACCTGCTAACTCACCTGTAGTTGAAGTAAGCTTGCCGTTATCCACATAAACCGTACGGTCATATAAGGCAAATTCCGTTTGATCGGTACCGACAGGCGGCATAGCGTCTGTCACCAAAAATACTTTTCCTGCAGGTTTCGCTTTAATCGCTAATTGACAGCTTGCATAATCAACATGGAAGCCATCGACAATAAGGCCGCAACTGGTATTATCGTTAAGTAATGCACAACCAACCACCCCTGGCTCTCGACCTTGTAATGGCGACATAGCATTATATAAATGGGTAAAGCCTGTGGCGCCAGCATCAACTGCTTTTTGAGCTGTTTGATAATCAGCATTGGTATGCCCCAAACACACTTTAATACCAAGTTCGACCATGCGCTGAACATCTTCAGCACTAATAGTCTCTGGGGCTAAAGTGACCATCACTTGACCAATATCTTGACGTGATAAGACTTGCCATTCTGCCTCACTAATTGGACGAATATACGCTTCGCAATGCGTGCCCTTTTTAGCTACTGATAAGTGTGGACCTTCAAAGTGGACACCGACAATTCCTGGGACATTTTCAGCTATGGCCTGTGAAATTGCATCAGCAGCTTCCATCATGACCTCGATTTTATCAGTGATTAGCGTTGGCATCATTGCAGTAGTGCCATACTTAGCATGAGCTGCCATGATCACCTTAAGATTATCAACCGATGGCGAGTCATTAAACAACACTCCACCACCACCATTAATTTGCAAATCAATGAAGCCAGGGACAACTAAACCCGATGTTTTTATATCTACATGGTCAACCTGTTGATCTATAGCCGTGATCTTACCATCGGTGATAGTTAAGACCTGATCATCAAGAAAGTTATAACCATCAAAAAGTCGTTGCGCATGCAAACGTAATGCTGTCATCTTAATTCCTAAACTATGTTTAGTTTGTTTAGCAAATACCTGCTAAATAAACTGTTGCATGGTATCTGATTATTTAGCGTACTCATGTCGAGCAAAAAGCACCGAACCTACTTCTGGTGGACTTAATGGCTCAGATAATTGTGCTTGAATCTCTTCTGCAAGCCAGGGTTTAAGGCGTGGTGTTAAACCACCTATCATAGATAATCGTTTTGGCTTTTTCGCCAACAAAGTTCGCGCCATACTATTGATGTACTCAGCACCTTCTTTAATAATAGCAAGAGCAACTTCATCACCCTGCTCTGCAGCGTCAAACACTAAGTTGGCAAGTTGCGCATAATAGGTCGCTTTTTTGCCAGCAATTTTTTCAACCAGATCGGTATCATCGTCACATTCTAGTTTTTTTAATAAAATTTCATTCATTGATGATGACTCAACCAGTCCATCAATAGATAGCAAAACTTGTTTTGCCGCTTGTAAGCCAAACCAAGCACCACTCCCCTTATCTCCATGCGGAAAGCCGTGAGCACCAATTATAAATTGTTCTTCGTCAATACATGAAAAGCCACAAGAACCTGTACCTGTGATCACGACGGCACCGTCATTACCTTGATGCGCTCCTAAGCAAGCGATAAGTAAATCTGTTGCCAAGTACATGGCTTTAAAAGGATGCTGCCATGCAGCCATTCGGTCAAATAATACCGGTAAATTAACCCCTGCTAAACCTACGCCAGCACGTAGTTCATTTAATTCAATGTGCGTCAAACCAGCATCAGCTAGTGCTAATTTCGCCGATTCAGTAATTGAATGAGTTGCTTGTTCAAAACCATGTAATGGATTACCCGGCCCTGAGATTCCAGTCCCTAGTATCTCATTATTTTTATTCATGATAATGGCTTTACACTTACTGCCGCCACCGTCTATTCCTAAAAATAGCTCATTATTATTATCACTGCTTGTCAGCATACTGACCTCATATTAACTGTTTGCAACTCAAAGTATCTTTCACAAAGGAAATAAATTAACGCTTGTGAAAAGTACATTGCTTAAATTTTAAGTGTTTTCATCTTATCGCCAAATGACAGCGTTGTCATTTGTTTTTTAATGTAAATAGTTGTTTTTTTTTGAAAGCACTTACAAAAAAAGAATAACTAACTGATAACACAACGCTATTACCAGTCAGTTAATTTATTATTCAAACTACTTCTTTAAGAAAACTTGAGTAGTTCGACTCGTTCTTAAACCATTTTTACTACGACTTCGCAGTTTAATATCTGTTTTAACATCAACTGGTTCTTGATAAGTTAACCATTGACCAAGTTCAGTTTGATATTCAATCGTTAAACCTGGAAAGGCGACATTGGCATGGAGTTTACCCTTGTCTATTTGTGCGCCAACCGTTGGCAGTCGATAATCAACGCCGGCTAACTCTAACTTATTTAACTCTTTTTGCCCTAAAACATTAGCAAATAAACGCCACTGGTTATCTCGTTCTTTTGCCATTTCCTTGGTAAAGGTATTGCTGTCTTGAGAGTACTTCGCTCCCTGATAATTATAAGGCACTGCCCAGTCCGGTAAATACCAAGCACGTTCAGCCAAGGCTAATAAACGTGGGAAAACTTTATGTTCAACCATATCGTCGGTGCGAGTATTTTCACTCCATAACTGTCCTTGGATGCCTAAGAATTTTTTGCCTGCTGCCATAGGTGTTTTAGTATCATCAGCAATATAAGCATTATCTTGTCGGTCTAACCAAAACTCTGCATGCACAGGTAAATTATCTGGCATAAATTGGAATACTTTTTCAGTATTGGTATGGCGTGAAGCCCAATAGTAACCATGCTCTTTTGGATCAGCTTCGTACGGAAAGTCAAAATACAACACATCAGGGCTAGAGATCACCACTTGCCAATCTCTATTAACTAACGTGTGTACTTTGTCATGGCCACTCCAAAATAAAGCATCCCACGCATTCGCTTGAACAATTGCTGGCATGTTCTCTTTGCGAGTATGCTCCATGCCATCGCTCCAACCTGCTGTCTCAATATCAAGTTCAGATAAAATTCCCGCCACTCGTTCAATGAAATAAGCACCTAGCTCTTTCATATCACTAACACCCTTATCGTTATTAGCGACAAATTCTTTACAGGCTGGCGATTCTAACCAGGCACCGGCAGTTTCATCAGCGCCAATATGATAGCGTGTTAACGGCTGTCCAGCATCAGCATGAATTTTCTTCACTTGCGTCATGACTTCCGTAACAAAGTCATAAGAAGATTCTAAACAGACATTGATAGTATTATCACCATAAAATTGCACTGATGAATATTTGGTGCTGTCTTGGAAGTCATCAAGCAAAAACTGCTTGGCTTTAGCGTCATCTTCTTTCGCCTGATATTTTTTGAAACGTGCCGTCATCGCCTTCATTGATGCGCGAGAGTGTCCTGGCATGTCAAGAGATGGAATGACTTGAATATGACGCGCAGTTGCCGCTTGTAATATTTCGCTGTAATCACTAACACTGTAATAGCCATTAACCGATGAAGTCGCATCAACGCCTGCACCTAATTGCGAAATTAAACAATTTTCTTCGCTAGTATCGAAACATCGCTTTGAGCCAATTTCTGTTAATTCTGGTAAGCTCGGAATTTCTAGACGCCAACCTTCATCGTCACCTAGGTGTAAGTGTAATTTATTTAACTTATACGCCGCCATTTGATCAAGCAAAGTTAAGATAAACTCTTTTGAATGAAAATTACGTGCGACATCAACTAACATACCGCGAAAAGCATAATGAGGCTCATCTTCAACAACAACTTTAGGTAAACGCGTTGAACCAAGTGTGACTAAGCTGGCTAATGACTGTAAACCATTAAAAACGCCACTTTCGTCAACGCCAGCTAGGTTAATACCGTCATCTGTTACTGTTAATTGATAGCTACCAATCAACTTTTCTTCGTTTTTAACTATGCTTAAACGTAAAGGCAGGCCCTGGGAATTTTGCTCAACTCCTAAGGTTGTTAACCGTGATAATGCCGCTTTCACTTGTTGCGGGTTCACGTTACCAAAGTGCACCGAAAGCCCTTTAGTTAGCTCTACGAAACCATTATTCTCATCAATAACTACCGATTTAGGCGTCGGAATAATTGCCTGGGCGACAGCAAGTTCATCACTTTTGCTCACTTCACTAACGGCAAGGTTACGCTGAAACAAAGCCTCGCTGGTTAGCCATTGAGTTTTATCACTCGAAGAACGTTTGAACTGCTTGTCAGTATCAGTAAAAGTTGTTACATGCGCTAAAACCTCTAGGCCTGAATCTTTATCAATAAATGGCCGTGTGCTATCAATCACTCTTGCTTTTATATCGCTAACACCTGATGCACTTACAATATAATTTGGCATCGCATCTGACTCAGCCAAAGACCAAAACATGGCACGAAATAAGAGTGTTTTACTCTCTCCGGCTTTAAAGCCTGAAAAGCTATCTGCTAGACTAATACGGTGTAAATCACCATTTAAGTGTTTTACGGTAAAGTCATCACTTTCAAAAGATTGTATTGGCGCAATTTGGCTAAAGTGAATATGCCAACCATTTGCATTAACCTCTTCGTTGGCTGTAAAAGTAAGTTCAACTTCAAAACAAGCACCATCGGCAATTTCTTGATCACATTGCTCACTGGCAACATTAGTAATGACACGATAATTCACTTGTAAGTTTTTAGCGATATCATCAATATCACTTTGACTGGCAGGGTGCATTATGATGGCACTTTCTTGCACTTTTACTGCCTCACTAGATTGACTTGCTTGCTCACAACCCATTAATGAAACACTGGCGGCAATGGCAAGCGCTAATAGCGTTTTATTGACCTTATATTTTTGCATCTTTAAACAACCCTTATTGAAACTTGATGATTAACTAAGAAACTATGTCAGTTTAATTTAACTAAACAGACTAATAATAGTCTAACTATCCATAATTTTGACAGCGCTGTCAAAATTAAATATGCTTAGTGAATAAAAGTATGGCTATACGAACTTAATTACCCCGTTTAGATCACTTACTTTAAAGAGCACTTAATTCTATCATTTATAAAAGTAGTTAATATTATGAGCAAGATAATTCCGTTGAATAATGAAATACATAACAAGCTAAAAGTAATCACTTCTACTGATTACAGTCGATTTAAAAATCAGCACCTAATACCTGTTATTGCCCAAGATTTTTTAACGCTAGCAACTGAGTTCCCTATCGTTTTTGTTAAAAACAGTGAAACTGAGCAGTTTATTTCTGTTGCCATGATGGGTATCAAAAACGGCATCAACCTTTACTGTCAGGATAAGCATTGGACATCAGCAGTCACACCTATCGCTTTTAATAATGCCCCTTTATCGCTAACAAAACCCAGTCCTGATGGTGAAGAGGTAATGGTATGCTTTGATGAAAGTAGCCCTTTAGTTTCAGAGAGTAATGGCGAAGCCTTATTTAATGATAACGGTGAGCAAAGCAACTATTTAAAACAGCGTTCTCAGATGTTAGTTCAAGTGGCTGATGCAACAATGCAAACTCAAGCAATTGTGCAGTATTTTGCAGAAAAAGGCTTACTTGTAGCAAAACAATTAACGGTAAAACTTGCCAACGAACAAGAACCTTTTGTGGTTAATGGCGCTTACATAATCGATGAACAGGCTTTGAATAGCCTAACTACTGAAGAGTTTGTATTATTAAGAAGCAAAGGTTTATTACCATTAATTTATGCACACTTAACGTCTTTACATCAAATAACCCGTTTGGCGAGAAAACAGGATCAACTTGATAATCAAGGAAGGTAATAGTCTCTGCGCTGGCAAAGCATAGTAAACATGTTTTGCCAGTAAACATGCCTTAGCTTAACGGCGGAAAACCAACTTCAAAGATTAAACAGCTTCTTGGTAATTTACTTTGATGAGTTGAAGTTGCATGTAAAAAACGTGCATCATGACAAACTAATCGCCCTGCTTTTGATTTTATTTTGTGTTGTTTTTGTTCAGGGTAATCACAGAGCTTACCACCACGCATAACATCAATATCTGAATCATCGATAAAAACCAAATCGGCACTATCTTCAGGCACATCCGTGTAATAAATAGCTACAATATGTGGAATAGACCAGTCTCGACCAGCATGTCGGTGTGCAACAGCGCTACACCCATTAGTCATGCGGTTTGCCCAAGTTCGGTGATACTTTAGTTTTTTAATATTTCTCGTTTTATCAAAACCTAAAAGCATAGCCGATTCATAAATCCGCCATAGAATCCACTGGCCTAAAGGGTTCTGCTTGAAGTTCAATAATTGAGGGATAACCTGTGTTTTACATAGGTGGGCGGTCGATAATGCTCGACCGCCCTGCGCATCATCAACATTCTCTTTGTTGAGTACTTCAGGTAGTTCGAATAAAGCATCAATAATTTTATAAGTATGTGCTTTACCTTCAAAATTATCATGGTGTTGAAAATCAAAAACACAAACAGCTGAATCAAAAATAGGTAACCGCACAACATCTCCAAAAATTCATCATTAACTTTAAATGCCATAGCGATGGCGTTTAATTAAAAAAGCAGTTAATGTGGTCTTTAGTTAAGAACATCCAATGCATAGAAGTAACCATCGTCGCTACCTATATATACCGACGCCCCATCAACAACAGGCGAGCTAAAGAAATTGCAGCCCGGTATTGACCACTGTGTTTCGCCGTTAAAGTCTACTGATTTCACCACGCCAAAACCAGGGGTATTATAAGCGTAACCTGAGCTAAAAATAATACTGTCATCTGCGATTACCGCCTTAGTAAAAACATTAGCAACGGTCTCTGCTCGCCATAGACGCTCACCTTTTTCCATATCTATAGCAAGAAAAGCATGATTATCAGAGGTGCCTATATAAGTGATGCCATTATTAATAATTGGCTCCGCTGGTGCCCAATCGACCACATCGTGTTTCCAAAGTTGTTGCCCTGTAAGTAAATCAAAAGCATAAACACCGTAATCCCATCTAGTGCCCACAACAATAGTACTGCCATCTGTTGCAGGTGAACTTGGCCAGTCTAATACCTGCTGCCATAAGAGCTCTGCAGATTCGATATCAATGCAGCTAAGGTCTGTCATTGAGCTAACACAAATATTGCCATTATTAATAACTGGCTTGCTATGTGATGGACTCTGTAAATTAACCTGCCAGACTACTTGCCCTGAAATCAAATCAATGCCAATAAGTTCACCATCTTCTTTAGCTATAAAGGCTTTACCATCATGCACAACAGGTGAGGATATATTGTAGTCATATTCACTTCGTTGCATTTTCCCTAATTCAGTTTGCCATAAAGTGCTACCATCTACTGAACTGATAGCATGCAACTGACCGGCATCACTTGTCACAAGAAGCATAGAATTTATTAATACTAACTTACTATCCAGTGCCCCCGTTAGAGTGACTTGCCAATTTAACTGCCCTGTTATCTTATCAACAGAATAGAGACCACCTGCGCTATCACTAAAATATGCACTGTAATCATCTATAACTGCTGTAGATCTTACTGCGCCTTGTGCACTGTAAGACCACTTCGAAGAGGTTAAACATTGTGATTTTTCAATCACTGTCGGCTCTGGTGGAGTCGGAGATGAATCTCCACCACAGGCTTGAAGCATTACCAAACTAGCCAAGTTTAATACAGTAAAAGAGTATTTCTTATTATTTTTTTTTATGCCTTTCATTGTTCTTTCATCCTTGTTAATCATTCAACCAGCTATATGGTTCTAACGGTTAATCATTGCTCTTTTCAATCCCATTAACCAATCCTTGTGCTTTAAAAGATGTTGCTCTGCCTGTGTCACAAGGTGATCACTGTTTTGTAATATAGCCTTACTTTTATCTTTTTCTACTTGGGATAATACTGTCGCTTTAGTTTTAAACTTCATACCGTATAAAACATAGAGAAAGTTCTTTTCATCAAACATATCAAATCGACTAAAAAAGTCAGATTGTTGAGGTGGGCGTAGTGAGAACTTCTGTAAGCGTTCTTTTAATTCACTTGATAGATCATTTTCATTTTGATTGTCTAACCAAAACTGAGAATCTTTCCTGTCAGATAAGCAATAATGCAGCTTAATAAAATCAACGGTTCTTTCCCAAGCATAGCTAACCACTTTATTAAAATATGGAGATATCGTTGCTATGTCTGCAGTATCTCGAGGAAAGTTACGCGCTAAGAGTTCAGCCGAAAAATCAGAAAGTAGGATAGATGTCGCCTCTAATGGTTCTAAAAAACCTTGCGCTAGTCCTAAAGGAACACAGTTTTTACTCCAAAATTCTTTTCTATAACCAACTTCCATTGGTAGTATTTTTGGAGAAAGTTCTTCTTCATTAATTCCTAAATACTCAGCATATAAAGTCAAGGCTTCAGCTTTACTCATGTGTTTACTAGAATAAACAAACCCCGTGCCCCTGCGTGTAGTTAGCGGGATATCCCAAATCCAGCCTGCTTTATGCGCCGTAGCTGTTGTGTAGGGATTAATATTGTCACCATCATTAAGTGGCATTGGTTGCACAAGTGCAGTATCAACAAGTAGTTCATTCGCTTTACTCTCAAAGGCAACGTCTAAGCTTTTTTCGATAAGCACAGCAGAGAAGCCGCTACAGTCAATATAAAAATCGAAAGGAAGTGCTTCACCATCATCAGTAATCAAATGACTTATGCTGCCATCATCAGATTTTTTGGTACCTTCAATCGTGGCAAATAGATGTTTAACATTAAACCTTTGCTGTGCATTTTTAGCTAATAGGTTAGCGAATTTAGCCGCATTAAAATGATATGCGTAAGATAAATCGCCCTCGTACTCGCCAGAGCTTTTTCTTTTTGGGGACAAGCCTAGTTCTGAGACTCTTGCTTGCACACCAATATCATCAAATGAGCGGTCTTCGCCATGGGCGAGCCAATAAGGGGTTACATTAAAACCACTTGGATAGGGTGCATCAAATGAATGGTAATAATGATTCTCACCATGCTTTTCCGAGTCTAACCAATTAACAAACTTAATGCCTTGCTTAAAGGTTGCATCACAACTAATAAGCAGTTCAGCTTCTGATATACCAAAACGTTTCAAACCATTCATGATATATGGCACGGTTCCTTCACCTACGCCAATAGTGGGTACATCTTTAGATTCAATGACAGTGATTTCAATCTCAGAATCAGCACTCAGCTCTGAACCCAAATGGTTTGCAGCTAACCAACCAGATGTTCCTGCTCCAACAATGGCAATACGCTTGATTTTCATTATAGTTCTCCGCTAATTTGTTAAAACCCTTATGAACTTACGTCAAATGTACAATAGAGTACATAAAAAAAAACCCAGTCGAAACTGGGTTTTTAACACAATCAATCTTGATTAAAACTGGAAGCTAACACCTAGCTTATATGTAGTTTCACCATTGAAAGACCATGTAGGGTAACCGTCTTGCAGAGCTGGTTTCACGTCAGTACCTGCAGCTGCAGCACCGTATTGAATATCATCTTCTGCCATTAAGTTAACTACTTCAAGTCTTACTGAAATGTTATCAGTTGCGTTCCAACCTAACGTTAGGTCTAAAGTACCAAAGTCATCATGCATACGGTTACCATAGTATTTACCGTATTCACGAACCATATACTCTGAACGCCAGTTATAAGCTGCACGTGCTGAGAAGTCATCATTTTCCCAGTAACCAACAAGGTTAGCTGTGTGATCTGAAGACTCAGTAAAGTTACCTATAGCATCAGTGTAAACTTCTGCAGGAGCTTTACCATCTGAGAATGTGTAGTTAGCATTTACACCAAAACCATTATCCCAAGCGTGGTTGATTTGTAATTCGATACCATCAATAGTACCACCACCAGCATTTTGATAAGAATGGATTGTCCAATCGTCAACATTACCTTCTGGGTCGATATCTAAGTTTGGTACACCAATTTGTTGATTAAACTCTGTTGATGCAACAATAAAGTTACTAATATCTTTAACAAAGTAAGTTGCAGAAACTAAGTTACCGTCACCGTAGTAATACTCTAAACTTAAATCAGCTTGTGAAGATTTCATTGGTAATAAACCAGGAGAACCGTAAGTGATTTCTTCATTACCTTGACGATCATCTGGGTAACCAGAAAGCGCAGATAAGAATAAGTTGTCGTAGCTAGGACGAGTAATAGCTTGTGACGCTGAGAAACGCATGATTAAATCATCAGCCAAATCAAATGCAACGTTAAAGCTTGGTAAAACATCGTTGTAACTTTCGTTTTGACTAATCACTTCTTCACTCCAACCAGCATTAGCCGCTAGGTCATCTGCAGGAGAGTTATCAATTGAATGACCGTTAGATGTTACATCAGTATAAATATAACGTAAGCCAAAGTTACCACGGAAGCCATCTCCTTCGAATGAGAACATACCGTACATTGAGAAGTTATCTTCTTCAATTAAACCGTAACCAGGACGGTTATAAGTAAAGTGATCAACTAGAGACAATGTGCTATTGATCATAGCATTAAGGTCACCTTTAGGAACCGTATACTCTGCTGCACCTAACTTGATAGTGCCGCTGTAAAGATCATCTGAGTTGAAAGAGTTTGGCGCATCAGTATAAATAGCATTATAAAAAGACTTAGTAAATTCATGCTGTGTAAAACGAACACCTGTTTCAAACTTAGTAAGTGCACCTAAGTCCATATCGAAATCAACATCTAACTGTACATAAGTTTCTTCATCAGAGTTAGGACCTTTAACACCAGTCCACTGTGAAGTACCAACCGTTGTATCTAGTTGATCTTGAGTAAAACTCATGTCACGACCATTAATTTCTATTTGCTTGCCAGTAGCGTCAACTTGGCCAGCCCATTTAACTTGACCAAATTTATCGCCCCACCAACCGTAACCAAAGTTAGCACTCATTTGAGTACCACCATCAGCACTAGTATTACCAGCTACAGCAGAAATCTCGTAACCTTCACCTTCATAGTTAGCACTTAACTCAAAAGTTTCTGAAGTCATTTCGCCTTTACGTGCCCAGTTTTGGAAAAATACATCTGTTGGTGCACTTTCTGGCGTATCACTTAATACACAAACACCAGCATTATTAAACTTGTTACAGTTTGACTCACCTGCACCCCAGTTAGTATCGGTATTGATGTACATGTTAGTACCAAGACTATCCGCACCAAGCTCTAATGAAAGAACGTGTAAACCAAATTCTAAGTTTTCTGTTGGACGGTACTGTAAAGTTGCATCAAAAGCCGTACGTTCTTGGCTTTGTTGAAAACTTGAAGGCTGGATAGAAGAACGACCACCCCAATCAAGATCAGACTCTGTACCTGTACGTAAGTATTCACGGTCAACGTAGGCTGCTGAAACTAAGATACCAAAAGTTTCACTGTCATTTTTCCAGCTATATAAACCAGAAAGCTCAGGTGAAACTTCTTCACTAATTGAACCATACTCACCTTTAACTGAAGCGAATACTGTATTTGCATCTAAATCAAGTGGCTTACGAGTTTTAACAATAACTGTACCACCAATGCCACCTTCAACAAGGTTAGCTTGGCTTGATTTATAAACTTCCATGCCACCAATCAATTCAGAAGGTAACATTGAATAGTTAAATGAACGGTCAACATTTAATTGGTCATACCAACCAGTAGACGCAACATTTTGACCATTTAAGGTAGTTAATGTCATCACAGGATCCGTACCACGAATTGAAACTGAAGCACCTTGACCAAATGAACGACCAACAGCGACACCAGGAATACGACCTAATGCTTGACCAACATCAGAATCTGGAAACTGACCAATATCTTCAGCGCTTACAGAATCTACTACAGCATCTGAAAAACGTTTGGCATTAACGCTTGCTCTATTAGAACCACGAATACCAGTAACCTGAATTACTTCAACTTCGTCTTTATTAACTTTCGCTTCTTCAGCTGCCATAACTTGCGCTGAAGTACCTGTTAGGATCATAGCAATTGAACTTGCTAACAAACCTTTTTTAAATGTTTTAGATGACATCGACTTTCCCTTACACACGTTTTGTTTTTTAAAATATTTTTAATTTTGACTATTATAATTTACTTACGCTTTACGACAGCGCTGTCATATTTTTGATGACAACGCTGTCATGACGTAGGTAAAACCTTACCCTTAATTCATACATTTAGCTAGAATAAATTAACAATAAGTTACATTGTTCACATAAAAACTAATTAAAACCATTGAATTTAAAGAGTTTATTTTTTGTATTTTTTTTGTTACTTGTGCTGTTTTTTAGACAAATAAAACAAAAACTGTCGAAATAAAAAACACATTTCAAAATTTTATGAATATTTATTC
>Ga0114909_1000532_pt1 | contig 27553 bp, 26 predicted proteins | sample MalvireepMed_906_FD_87290 | JGI IMG/M metagenome (GOLD analysis project Ga0114909, IMG submission 87290) | Marine viral communities from the Global Malaspina Expedition - Malaspina viral metaG DeepMed_906 | ecosystem: Environmental > Aquatic > Marine > Oceanic | place: Mediterranean Sea...
CAGCCAGCACATAATAAGCTCGTTTTAAATGACAAAGAGTTTAGAGTTGAGCCGAAAATAATGCAGGTTTTATGTTATTTGATGACTCACCAAGGTGAAGTCGTAAGCAGGCAAAACATAGCACAAGATTTATGGCCGGATAGTATTACCGGATTAGATGTAGTGACTCGTGCAATTTTTGAGTTACGTAAAATTTTAAATGATGATGCAAAGAAACCACGTTTCATTGAAACAATATCTCGCAAGGGTTATTGCTTTATTTATGAAATTGATACAAACGTTCAACAGGTCTCGGTAACAGCAAAAGCAAAATTATCTGTCTCTCGTAAATCTCTTTTCATAGCAATAGGCTGTGTATCGATATTTGTCTGTGTTTTTATTCTTTTTTCTTTGTTATCGAAGAATAATAAAACAGAATTTCAATCAAGTTTTCTGACCCATACGGGAATATATGCTGACATGCCAGCAATATCATCAGATTGGAAACAAGTTGCCTTTGTTAAAAGTCAGCCAGTAAAGCAGCTGATAAATGAGTTAGTTTTACTCGACTTATCGACTCAAAAACAAAAGGCTATCACACCGAAAGATGCTCACTATAGAAGCCCTGCTTGGAGTAAGGATGGTAACAACTTGTTCTATGTTCGTTGTACCATTGAAGAGTGCGAAGTGATAAAGCACAATACCATTAATGAACAGCAAAGCTTATTCAAGTCTGCCTATAGAATATCCTCAGTAATAGCATCACCTGATCGAAAAACGTTGATCTTAGTGATTAGAGATCAAGGGTTATTAAAATTAGCACAACTAAACCTCAACACTGAAAAGCCCAAACTTGAGTTTATTAATGCCCCTGCTGACCCAAATGGGAAACCTATCTATAGTGCAGACGGTAGTAGCCTTTATTTTATCTCTTGGGTACGAGGTGGGACTCCTCGTTTATATCGCTATGATTTTCATAATAAGCAATATGCATTGGTGAGTGATGAGTTTAATAACATTTTAGGTTTAGCATTAAAAGAAGATAAAACTCTATGGATTTCAGGTCGGCGACGCGGCAGTTTGGGGATTTGGAGTTTAAATTTGAACTCTCAAAAATTGCAAAAAGAGTTTAATGCAACGCCTGGGGAGTTTATTACGGATATCACAACGACAGTTGAGGCTAAAGGTCTTATATACCGGAGTGTAAATCGAAACAATAATCTCGCCTCCTGGGGAGAGAAACTCGAGCTGAATATTGATGAAACCAATAGTTCTCTGATTGATATGAATGCAGTCTACTCAGAACTTAATAAAGCACTATACTTTGTTTCAAATCGTACTGGCGCATATGAAATCTGGCGCTCTTCTGCAAAGCAAATTGAAAAGATAACCCAAATTCAGGCGAATAAAATTGAGCGACCAATTTTATCACGAAAGCAAACAAAGTTGGCTTTTGCTATTCGTGAGCAACAAACAACACAAGTAAGCTTATTAGACCTAAATACTCATCAATTAATTAAACAGTTTAAACTTCCTAACAAAGCGTTCTTATTAAGTTGGTCAAATGATGATTCAGTTATTTACTTCAGCGCCTTTGAAAATAAAAATTATAATATCTTTAAATTAGATACAAATAGCGGTGTTCAAGAAATAGTCCTATTAAATTCAGGCCTTATCGCACAGGAAGATGAGGCAGGTGGTTTATATTATGGAGATTTGATAAACAGGCAACTGATGCATAAATCCAAACAAGGTGAAGTCAAAATCCTATTTAGACTAGATGAAAGTTATGGACGTTTGATGCCCCACCAAATAACTGTCATTGGTGATGAACTATATTTTTTGTCTAAAAGAGATAACTTAAAAATGCTTAATGTTTATTCTTTTAAAGATAAAACGACAAAGAAATATGCAGACTTGCCCAATAACGCTTTTGTTTCACATATAGGTAAAGCAGAGCAAGTATTTGTCATTTATGATCAACATGTGGCAGATAAATCCCAGCTAGTTTATCTTCAGCAATAACCTTTAAGAATACTATACAGCCTTTTTTAGACTTAAACACGGGCACACTCAATGTGCCCGTTATACCTGCTTGCGTAATTGCGAAAAGGTGGCTTTAACTAATCTCGTTTATATAAGGATTCAATAGTACTAGATGATATAGTATTGGCATTTATCATGTACCCCGCTAAAGCGCCAGATGCTTCTTCTGGCAGCGATAATTTCTCTACTGATAAAGCATGCACAGTAAACCGGTAATGATGTATGCCATGACCAGCCGGAGGACATGCCCCACCAAAACCTCGGCTGCCATAATCATTTTTTATTTGTGTGCTATTTGTTGGTAGTAGGGCTTCTTTTGTGCTGCCAGCTCCTGATTTTAATTCAGTGACTGTGTGGGGAATATTCACTACTTGCCAATGCCACCAGCCACTGCCTGTTGGTGCATCTGGGTCGTAAGCAGTTATGGCAAAACTCTTAGTACCCTTAGGCGCACCAGACCAAGATAAGTGAGGAGATAAATCCTCGCCAGAGCAGCCAAAGCCGTTAAATTCTTGTGCTTTGGACATGAACTCCCCCTCCGATATATCCTGACTCGATAATTTAAATGACTCAGCAAATGCTGACATTGCAAGACTTAACGACAGCACAGAGATAAGAGCAAGTGATTTACGTTTAATTGTTTTCATATTTTAAATCCTTGTTAGGCAACTTATTTTTAAGTTGACCTTATGTTGTTTAATTGAAGGATATTTTATGCTGAACCGATAAAGAATAAAGTACTAAAACCGTCAAGTTTTAGCCCATATCCGTCATTTGGTTTTTCTTAATTCTGTAGGTGTTAGCCCAAAACGTTCTTTAAAGCGGCTGGTAAATCGAGACTGTGATTGATAACCACACTCTTGCGCAATAAAACTAATAGGGTAATGAGTTGTTTGCAATAAGTGTAAACCTAAGCCCAACTTTACCTGATCCTTAATAGTTTGAACGGTTGTTTTTTCTAATGATAGCTTACGCCGTAAAGTCGACTCACTCATGGCTAACTGTTGACAAATGTCCTTCATCACAATGTCTTCAGATGGCTTCTTGCTGATAATAGTATGAAGCTTATGGCTAACTTTTGAGTTGGCAGCCATGGAAAGAACGTCGGCATGTCCCATATGAGACATTAATTGTATTATTTCTTTTCTGCGAAGAGGCCATAATTCCTCAGGTGCCATCAATGACCACTCAACAAATTGCTGTAAGCACTTTTGCAATGTGAGACTAATTTCACCCAAGCAATAATTTTGGCTATTAGCGTTGTTAATAGGTAAGTTTTCAAAGTCTTGGTAATCAAATTCAATTAATAATGCAAAGTACTCATTATCTTTGGGAATGTTTCGCATATTAATCGCTGGGCTATCAGATAAAAAAATAAAATTGCCTTTATCACACCTTATTTCGTTATTTTTACCTAACTCTTTATTACCGTCGAGCACAGCAATAAGCAACGGCTTTACCACCGGCACATTGAGCAAATGTTGTTCTTTTATTGAGGAGTACACAGCAAATGGCAGCTTACGCTCTTTTTGTGTTGCTCCCTTTATTAACGTGATTAATTCTTCCATTGAAGTTACTTGTTTAGGTTTTATGCACTGTTATGATAGTCAATTACTTGTTTGTTATTTGATAATGTCTTTGCACATTGACGGTTACTTTTCCCCAATTTGAGTCCTTGACTCTTAATTGATGATTATCAAAGGCGTTTTTATCGATAAACTCTTCATAAACATTATATTTATTTTCATTGTATAGATCTTTAGCAACGTCAAATTGCAGGCAGCCTATTTCTTGTCTAGTGAGTTTTTTATGAATGGCTAGCTCATTTTCGACAACATTTAGGTCGTCATCAGGTACTATAATATAGCCTTGCAAGATTACTTTAGACAATAGAAATACCTCTAATTTATTGTTCAAGCGGGAGTGTTCAATTGATGAAAGTTGCGATTGATTATTGTAAGCGAGTTATCAACTCTAAATGCTACTAACAAAATGACCGTAATAAATATTCTTAACAACAAGCGCTTGAAACTCTTTGCTGCTTGGGAATGTTGGCCAAAGTGACGTTGTTACTTTAGCTGCTTCTGTGTTGACCCAAGTAAGATGCCAGCAAAGTTCTTCAATATTATCTGTTTTCTGCAATACTTCATGACAAGTGATGACTTTTTTACCGGCATTCATTTCAGCAAAAATTTGATAACTCAATTCGATAACTCTTGGGATATTTTCTTTGGCAACTTTAAATACGGCAAACTCTTTACAAGCACTCATAATTTCCCTTTAGTTTATAATGGCCAACTAATTATTGCGAATACGTTATTAAAATTAGTCATTAACGGCAAGCTTTAATCATGTTTTCAGTGGTAAAAGTTGCACTGCCATTTTTACATACATGACCCCAGATTTATCAAATTCACCGCCTTGGGCTACCATATTAAATTTTTGATAAAAGTTCATCGCTGATTTACGAGCGTCACACCAAAAGTAGCTAATATTCATTGTTATGAGCTCTTTAAGAATATGAGTAATTAATTTTGTGCCAAGGCCATTGCCTTGTAACTCCGCTAAAGTGGCAAATTTTCTTAGTCTTGCGGTATTATTTTCAATATAGATTGAAGCAACGCTGACCAACTTTCCTTCGATATAGATACCATAATGCTTTGCTGATTCATCACCCTCAACCTTGCAAAATAATGCAGTTTTGTTCGGCCACAAAACCTTATGCCTAATTGGTAGGGCTTCTTGCCATTGTATGGCTTGAATTTCCATGCTTACCTCGTAAAACTTAACCGTTATGTTAGTTTAAATATTTTGTAGTTTTAGCAAACTCTACCGTTTTAACATAGATTCATCAATAGTTTATCTAGATGTCGCGTGATTGGCTGTTATTAGGTAGAAGGGGCTTCAGTGGAAATGACTTGAGTCAGCCAATTTCTGAACGCTATAGTTGGTGCATAAGCAAGTTTGTCATTTGGCGTAACTAAATAATAACCTTTACCAGTATCAATATTTAAAGGACGATTACAAACAACTTGTAGTTCTCCACGTTGTAATTCATTTTTAATTAAAAATCTTGGCAGCAATGCGACCCCAAGTCCAGCTACAGCAGCATTGGTTGCAATCGAAAACTGTTCAAAGTGCATACCTTGTTTAACTTTCGTTTTTATTTCACTTTTGCTCTGCTTTTGGCTTAATAAATTATGCTCACTAAACCATTGTGACCACGCCTCTGGTCTAGTGGCAATATGTAATAATGGCAAATCAACTAGGCGAGCACAAACATTTGCTGCTTGTGATAACTTGGCTTGCCTAAAAAGACTCGGTGCGCAGACAGGTATGCTTTCTTCAGGCATTAAATATGTGCTGTTAGCTTGAGACCAGTCACCTTGACCGAAGTGAATAGCGCAATGCACATCTTCAGATGAGAAATCAAACTGTGAAAGTTTACTTACCGTATTGATGGTTATTTGTGGGTTGTTAGATAAAAAGTCAGCTAACCTTGGCATCAACCAACGAGAGCCAAACATAGGCAATATAGCAATATTAAGTACACCGCCAGCAGGGTTTGTCATGATATTTAATGTTGCTGAGCGAATGTGACTTAAGGCTGTATTAATTTCTTTTGCATAAAGTTTACCTGCTTCAGTTAAGGAAATATTTCGCTTATGGCGATGAAATAGTGTTAAAGAAAGCTGTTGCTCCAATGCATTGACCTGTCTACTTATTGCTCCTTGGGTCAAGGTAAGTTCTTTTGCTGCGGCAGTAAAACTATTTGTTCTCGCAGCTGCATCGAAAGCCGCTAGCATACTAGTACTAGGTAATAATCGTTTTGAATTGGCGGTGTTCATTAAGCAATACTACCTTATTTTTCACTGAGTGCTGACAACCTACTGGCAAGTCTGCACAGTATAAAATAAGACACGTTGTCTTTTATTGTCATAGATCATCATTACCAAAACTCATAAGTTAATGAGATAAACTCGTTTGAAAATAAAGTGCCTCTACCTGAAAATAGTTCAACGTAAGTCCTTCGTTATAGAACTTGAATCTATATCAGCACAACTTAAGAAAGAGAGCATGCAAATGACAACCTCAAACTCAATTACAAAGCAGTCTATAGATGTTGCTATTGTTGAACCTAATCAGCTTAACCCAAATGATTGCCAAACAAGTGATTTGGCTGAGCAAGGAAACATTCATATACGTGGTAATCATATTAACGACGTAAGCCAAGTTGATGTTAATGATATGATGAAGGTTTATCATTATGATGACGAAACTTGTCAAACGGTAAAAGATGAGAACCTACTGCCAATTGGTTTATTAAGTCGTTTACATGCCTCTTACCCACAGCATTCAGGTTTGCTAGACAAAAATGAGCATATGTTTAGTGACAAAGATCAATACACTGGACTTTCTGGTTTTCGTGAAGTCGTAGCCATTTTAGCAGCAAATGATATCGATATTGGAGATATTGAAGAGCGTGAATTTTTTGTTGAGGTTTATCGTTTTTTAGCCACTAAACACAGCTTAAATAGTATTGACTGGAGTAACTTTTATGAGGATTCAGTCTTTCAGTTAGTTATGCCACAGCCTAATATGATCAACAAGTTAACGGTGACTGAGTACTTAGGCGCAAACTTGGCAGATAAAAAAGCAGTTGTTAGTGCTTACCAAGAAAAAACCAGCCCTCATGATGGTAATCAGCAACTTAATAAACCTTGGTTTGAAAATGAGCAGGGTGAAATTGAATTTCTTGATGGTAGCCAGCACAAGTATCCACAGTGTCAGTTAATTTTTGATAAAACCACACAAAACTGTTTCTCATTTTGTACATATTGTTTTCGCCATGCGCAAGTCCGTGGTGATGAAGATATGTTTATTCAAAAAGAAATAGGCCAGATTCATCGTTATTTGAAAGTGCATAAAGAAGTAACAGATATGCTCATTACTGGTGGTGATGGTGGCTATATGCCTGCTAGTCGCTTAGAGCAATATGTTACGCCATTAATGGAAGACAGAGAGCTATTGCACATTAAAACGGTGCGCCTAGCAACACGTGCTTTAACGTTCCAACCTGAAATGATTTTAAGCCGAAAATACGACAAGATGTTAGCCGTTTTCGATAAGTTACATGAAAACGGAATTCAACTTGCGTGGATGGCTCACTTTTCTACACCGAGGGAATTGTTAAATCCAACAACCATTGCGGCTATTCGTCGCTTACAACGCCACGGTGTTGTTATTCGCAGTCAAAGCCCAATGATGAATCATATTAGTTTGTTTGAACATGATGATGGCTCAATTGATATTGATCGCAGCGCACAAAACTGGATTGATTTATCTAACATTTTAGCGACTATGCTGATCAGCTTTCATTCAATGTATTGTGCGCGGCCAACCGGTGAACATCATTATTTTACTGCGCCATTAAGTGCAGTTAGCCAAATATTTGATAAAATATACCGTGAATTACCGTCTATAAACCGTCCATCACGCCACCTATCCATGACAACATCTGCTGGTAAAATATCTATCATGGGTGAGTGTGAAGTGGCCGGTGAAAGGGCATTTGCTTTGATGTTTACCGAGGGGCGTAATATGAAGTGGCTGGATAAAGTTTTTCTAGCTAAGTATGATGAAAGCACCAACGATGTTAAGTTGCTGAAGCCGTTTGATACAGATAAATTCTTTTTTGAAGAAGAGTTAGAGAAAATTGAACACGATTTAGCTGCAGCATTGAACAAAAGGCTACAGGCTTAAACGAACAACTTTAACATTGAGTCATCTAATTTTTATGTAAGCCAATCACTCGATTGGCTTTTTATTTAGTGGCCTATAGTTTTCACTTCTTATAATATTAATATTAAAGTCGGCTCAGTGATCAGTGCTCAATGTGTTAATTTTCCTTGATAGTGGTAATCAGAAAAACGATCAACAGAGCTTTCGTCAATTTCTGTAAAATAAGCAAAACTACCTTTCATTTTCATTTCATTTTGTTGGGGTAATATTGCCCCATCAATATGCACAAAAGAGAATGTGATTGCTAAATCGGTAATATTGGCGGTAAGCATGGGAGAGAACTCTGCCTTATTCCAAATAAAAATCTCTTCAATGAATTTATCTTGCTTATGGTAAGTTAATTTGCCTTGTAATTTTCCTTGAGAATCTTTACCTAGCTTTTCTAAATCAACGTTAAATGACATAACAATGTGGCGTTCGTTAGTCGATATAAGAGACAGGCTCTCTTGGTTCACTAACTTACGTAATTTAAGCTGGGTATTTTCGCCTTCTTTCATCGCTTTACTTTGTTTTTGCTTTTTTTGGACAAAGTCGGTACTTTGCTTTTCGGTCGGTTTCTCGCCATTTATTTGCTTTAGCAACCACTGATTAGTCAGTTGTGGTGAGAACTGCTCAATACTACTGGTTACATCACCTTCCTCATCTTCATAACGAGATACCTGAAAAGCCCAATCTTCTTTTGGTGTCTGCTCAAATTTAACAATGGCAGCAGCGACTTTTTCCTTTAGTGATGTTAGCTGAGCATCATTTACTGGCGCTGCAACGGCGTTAAAAACAGCCGCGATATAAAGCACTGATAAGCAATATTTATTCATTATATTTTTGCCTTTTAAGGATAAAAAGGCAGTGTAGTAGACAGCATGTGAAATAAAGGTGAAATTACAGGGTTAATTCACCTCAATTATTAAAGTAAATTTAGCACCACCTAGCCTAGAATCTTCAACTATACAGTTACCTTTATGCCAATCCATGATCCGTTTTACGATAGCAAGACCAAGCCCAAACCCACCTTGTTGATTATCGCTGCTTTTTTCTCTGCTTTTATCTAAGCGAGTAAAAGCATTAAAGACATTATCTTTATCAGCAAGTGAAATACCACAACCATCGTCTTCAACAGTAATTTGCAGTTGATTATTTTTAAAGGCAACGGTGATAGCGATGTTATTACTGGCATAACGAATTGCATTGCTTAATAGGTTTTGACTTGCTCTTTCAATAAGAAAGCCATTGCAGCAACAAATCATATTTTTATCAGCAAGCGACAATGTTATCTGCTTACTCGTGCTACGCTGATGTTTCTCAATAAGGTTTGTCAATAGCTCACTAATATTGACATCAGTTTTACTTGCTTCTTGCTCGAGTGTTTCAATACGAGCATAACTGAGCATTTCATCAACAAGGTTTTCCATTTCCTGCAGGTCAGTGGTAATTTCTTTTACTTGCTGTGGTTGTACGTTTTCCATGATTGCCAGAGAAAATCTTAACCGAGATAACGGTGTACGTAGTTCATGTGATACGGCATTAACGAGTTGTTTTTGCTCGGATAACAACCTAGATATTCTGCTAGCCATTTCATGGAATGTTTGCACTACAATCGCGGTTGGGGAGTGTTTGTTCACCTGAGTAGTGACGTTTAAGTTACCATTGGCAATTTCTTTAGCCATTCTTTTTAGCTGGGCTATGTCTCGCCAGATAGGGCGTGCCCAAAGTGCTAGGAAGGCGGCTAATAACAAATAAGAAATACTAAGCAATAAGTATTTTAACGTTAGGTTTTCAGTGTTATTTAGAGGCAAAGGTCCTATTTGATAAAGCAAGTTATTATCTGTAGATTGAAGGTAAATTAACGGCTGACCTTGGTTATTATAAGTAACGATAGCATCACCAAGATTCAATTGTCGCTTTTGTTCACTGAGCCAAGCAATATCATCGAGTAATAAAAAGTTAAGCGCTATGCCTGTTTGTTGTTGAAACTCAATTCGTTTTTCTTGTTGACCATTAACCAATGCAGGAATAGCCTTAGTCAGTAATAAGGTACTTGCCAAGGTGTTATCAATTTCAGGAGTAAGGTGTCGCCATAACCACTCAGTTCCCCAGTTAATGGAAACTAAACCGACAACGACAGCGATGTATAAACTAAAAAACAGTCTTATCATATTATTAGTTATTGCTTAGCTGCTGAGTAAATAAAGGTGAGCAAGGTCAATCCCACGCTGATGTACTAAGTGAATAACCTTTTCCCCAAACGGTTAAAATTCTAAAAGGAGTCTTAGTATTATCACCTAATTTTTTTCTTAACCGAGAAATTCGAACATCAACACTTCGGTCAAAACCATCATACTCTCGACCAATCATTTGTTGGTGGATATAATCTCTGCTACGAATTTCGCCAGCGTTACTGGCGAGTAACCAAAGTAATTCAAACTCATGACTGGTTAGTTCGATTAATGATTTCGCTAAGTTTACCTGACGAGACTTTTTATCTATGGTTAGCTGACCAATGGTAAGCACATCACTTTCAACTTTCTTACTTTGCTTTAATCGGCGAAGCACCATATTAATACGTGCTAACAGTACGTGAGGTTCAACGGGTTTGATAATGTAATCGTCAGCGCCTATCTCTAAGCCTCTGACATGGTCAAAGTCGCTATCTTTTGCCGTGAGAAATAAAATGGGGTTAGTAAACTGATTACGAATATTGCGGCATATAGTAAAACCATCCATTCTGGGTAACATGACATCGAGAATGACTAAATCAGGCTGCTGACTGATTATTGTATTAACGGCTCTTTCTCCACTATGTAGTACCGTGACCTTAAAGTGGTTGTGCTGTAGAAACTGCTGAATAAGATTGGATAAACGAACATCATCTTCAACTAATATTATATGTTGCACTAAAAAAGGCTCCAATTGGCACGTAACCGTCGACGGTATTGTGTAGATGAACTCGCATTGACCGTAACTTCCTGTTGAGCAAAAATATTATTATCATCATCCTTTAAAATAAAGGTCATGTTTTCTTTCAGGTTAATCGCTACATTTGCCGTTGCTTGGCTTTTATCTTGCCAGCAAAAAGCTTTTTGTGACTCTTGATAAAGACATGGGTTAATCGATCTCTGTGCTCGCCAGTGAACATTTATCGTCATAGTGCAAACATCTCCAGCTTGCTTAACAATGCAAGCTATGGGTTTTATTGACAACTCGACCTTGGCGTTATCTGCTGAGCTTGCTGGATAAACGGAACCAAAGCTTGCTAATAAACAAAGACTAGCCAATTTGTTAGAACGCATAAGCTACTCCAACAAAGAAAGTATCGACAACACTGTCCGTTACTAATGGGCTGTTAGTGAGACTGCTACTAAGAAACTCTCTGCTTACATTAGCTCGTATAGCCCAATTTTGCGTTAAGTGATAATAACCAAACAACTTGATATAAGGGCTAAAGCTTGAGCTGCCTTGGTATAAAGCTGAACCTGACGGGTCGTCTTTTTTATCAATACCATAGTAGTAATCAACTTGTTCGCTACTTTGCCAGTTTCCGCCTAAAGTCACTTTGACAATAGCCTGCTCAAATTGCTTAAAACGTAGAAAATGATTAACTTCAATTTGGGCATTAAAACCGTTATAAATACCATTTAAGTCATGCAATAGTTGCGCTTTAATATCGGTATTTCTTGCAAGAAACCAGTTGATTTGCGCGCCACCATCGAGTGCCCACTTCCGGTCTTTTATATCATCAAGTTTTATCACTGGTTCATCAGTGGTGTCGCCTGACAAAGGAGGGCTCGCATCAACAAGCTCATGTGAAGCATTGTTGACTAAAATGTTGCTAGGGTGCCAACGACTAAAGAAAGCATTCTCACGATTTACTTGGCTGATTAAACTAAAAGAGAGCTGATTATTTTCCAATAAACTGTATCCAACAACACTGTTTTCAAGGAAAAAATTTTCTCCGTAGTAGCTCACATTTGGAATAAGAACTAATGGAATGTTTTCTCCACCATGAAGCGGATTGGTTAATACTCCAGCGCCAAGTGCTAGCGAAAATTGCCATTGATCTATAGCGACGCATTCGTCACTTTCAGCGCTACATTGGGCGTAAAGTGGGAAATTTATTAATAATAAAAATAAAGCGAGATATTTCAATAGTAAATCTTCTGTCTATTTCCGGATGACTTTCGCCATAATTTATCATTGAATTTACCATATAGCACCCATGATTACATAAGGTTACATTTGTTAGCATTTGACAACGGAATAATAACTACAGTGGCGTAATGTGTTGATGAGTAAACATAACCTGACAAAGCAAAAATTAAAAGGAAGATAATTCATGTTATATAAATCACTTATAGCGCTTAGTATTTGTTCTATTCTCGTCGGATGTGGCAGTAATGATGATAGCCCACCAGAGCTCAATGAAATGTCGATGGCATTAACACCGTTGTCAAAAAATGCTCCAACAACTTTTGAACAACATATTAAAAATGGTCTTTATATTCGAAGCTCAGCTGCGGATATTATGACTTTGGAAGATAGTAGTATGGTTGCTGATGCCAGCCCTGCACAGAGTAGAGAGTTCTCGACAACTACAGTGCAAACCGCTGGGGTAGGCGAAGGTGACCGAATAAAATATGATGGTGAATACCTATTTATTGCAAAAAATAATGATTATAAGTACACAACAGTTTCAACGGACGACCAAGGTTTACCGGCAAGTGATTCGCAAACTTCTATTAGGATAATGAAGCGAGAAACGAATGGTGAAATTGCTGAGATTGCTGACGTGCCTGTTAATAATGAGGCTCATCATATAAACAGTATCTATTTACAAGGCTCAGAACTGGCAGTTATGTCAGATATAAATAGCTATACAAGCCAGACGTCTGCCAATGGCAACTTTATGATAGAACCCTTTATGGCAACCGATCAGCAATTTAATCTCAGTATTTTAGATGTTGCAGACCCATCAAACAGTACTATTAAAGCTTCATATACTATAGATGGTCATATTATCGATAGTCGTCGGGTAGGTAATGTTATTTATGTTGTTAGCAGTTATACACCATCAGTTGATGGTGTGGTTTATGCGAGCACAGATGAAGAAAAAGAAAATAACTATGAGTTAATTAACAGCACTGACATTAGTCAGTTGTTACCTACTTACCAAAATGCAGATGGGGCAACGTTACCGTTAGTTAGTGATGAAACTTGTTATATCCCCGAAGAAGCTACCAATAAAGACGGCTTTGATAGTTTAGTGACACTGACGGCAATAGATATGGCCTCGGCACAGCCGTTAAGTTCAGTTTGTGTTAATACTCAAGTTAGTGGTATTTATGCCACGGCCAAGTCAGTCTATCTATACGGCACTGAATACCAGTACAGTATTACTGAAGGTGTTGAAAATACTGAGACATCAATTATACATAAGTTTTCTCTTGATAGTTTAGCGATAAGCTATGAAGCATCAGGCACCTTGGATGGCCGTTTTAACTGGAATATGTCCAGCCTTCGCTTCAGTGAAAAGGCGCAATATCTACGAGTAGTTACTACCTCAGGCAATCGAAGTTCAGGCTATCAGCATAGAGTAAATGTTGTCGCGCAAGAAGGAAATAAACTACAACTAATTGCTCAGTTACCCAATGAAAGTAATAATAAAGTTATTGGTAAAACAAATGCGCAAGGCATAGTCGACGAGGATATTAAGGCAGTGCGTTTTTATGGTGACAATGCCTTTATTGTGACCTTTTTAACGACAGACCCTCTGTACGTAATTGATTTATCGGATAATACTAACCCTAACATTGCCGGGGAACTAGAAATTCCTGGTTACTCAGCCTATTTGCAGCCATTATCTGACAACTTGCTGCTAGGCATAGGGCAAAACGTTGATGACGGTAGGGTTACCATCTTAGAGGACACTAACTCTGCTAATGATGCGCTAACGGTTTCTCCCGTTATTGAAGGTGCTAAAGTGACATTATTTGATGTCAGCGAGATAGCTTCACCTAGAGAGATAACCTCAATTGTTTTTGAAAACGCTTATACGCCGGTTGAATATGATTATCATGCGTTAACTTATCTGCCAATGGTTGACGGAAGCTTTCGTTTTGCCTTGCCGATGGAAAGGTGGAGTATCACCACCGTTATTGATAATGAGCAAAAAGTTGACATCTGGGCACCAGAAAACTTTATGTCGCTTATAGAAGTAACTAGCAGTAACAGTGACGCAAATTTATTGTTAAAAGGTAATATCAAAGCTAAAAGTGAAGCAGGGTCATCCGATAACTTTAACTATGTTTCCGGTTGGGACGACCGAGCTGTTTTTCATGAAAATGACATTTATTATGTTCACGGTAATAATGTTTGGCATAGTGTTTGGGGAAATTTAGCTGATGTAAATGGCCCACTTTAAGGGGGTTAAACATCTTATCGGAAGCTCATAAGGGTTGCTAACACTGTTATGAGCTTATTTTTCTGAAGGTAAAATTAATGCTTCATTGAGAAAGTCATAGAAGCATTTTACCCGAGCACTATGCTTTAGGTCTCTATGATAAACAAACCAAATCGACTCTTGAGCTTTAGGTAAATCAATATTTATATTAATTAATTCAGGGTGCTGCGCTGCTTGATGCTCAGCCAATGGACCTATTCCAATACCGGCAATAACAGCTTCATGGATATCAGGAAAATGATTGCTTTGAAATACAATGCAGTCTTTATGAATTTTATCAACGACATAATTGATAAAGGGAATGCGGTATTTTTCCGGTGTTGGCAACGCCCAAACGTGCTCATTAAGTTCAGTTAAGGAGTTAGGTACGCCGTGCTCTTGTACATAACTCTTAGTCGCATAATAAGAGGTTTTTAGCTGAGTAAGTTCTTTAACGATTAAATCGACACCATCAGGGCGGGGACCTGCGCGAAGTGATACATGAGCGGCACCTGAGTCTAGCGGCACAATATCATCAGTAGAGATCAATTTAAGCCTAATTTTCGGGTTGGCCGCCCGAAAGGCCTTTAATGTTGGTGTTATCACCGGAGAGTATGAACTAACCGTGGTAATGCGCAATTCTCCACTGATTTCACCTTCAACGTTTTGCAAACGGTTCTCAAGACTTGCAAAGTTGGCGATTAGCTCAGGCATTTCATCCATTAACATATGCCCGGCATCAGTAAGCTTATAACCTCGTTGATGGCGAATAAAAAGTTTTATTTCTAAAGCTTGCTCTAACTGATTTACCCTTCGAAGCACAGTAGCATGATTAATTCTTAACGATTTTCCCGCTTGGCTTAAGCTACCATCTAAGGCAACTTGGTAAGCAATCTTGTAATCATCCCAGCTTATGTCTTTCATTTGTTCTACTTATTTTTGCTTGTGCATAAATGCACAATAGTTTCGCATTTTTTGCTGTTTTTTAATAGGAGTAAAGTGGTTATTATTTTTACATCACTAAGCAAACCATTAATGAATGAGTACTTGCGAGTTAGTAGAGGAAAACCTTATGTTAAAAAATTCATCATCAACTTATGGCTGGTTAGCCATTGCCTTGCACTGGTTTATGGCACTTGCAATCTTTTCTTTGTTTGGTTTAGGGCTATATATGGTTGAGCTGACTTATTACGATGCTTGGTATAAAGGCTCACTTGATTTACATAAAAGTGCTGGAACATTTTTAGCGATATTACTGATCGTACGTATATTTTGGCGTGCAGTTAATATAACGCCAATAAATGCAGACAACAGCGCAAGTAAGGTTGAAGTACAAGCTGCTCATTATGCTCATTTACTGTTGTACTTTCTGATGGCTGCATTAATGTTTACAGGTTATTTAATTTCTACCGCTGATGGCAGAGCCATTGATATGTTTGGTTTGCTATCGATACCTGCGCTGTCTTTTACTATAGAAAACCAAGAAGATATTGCTGGAACTATTCATGAATTTCTTGCCTGGACCTTAATTATTCTCGCGTTAGGTCATGGCCTAGCTGCCCTAAAACATCACTTTATTAACAAAAATAAGACCCTAATACGTATGTTAAAAGTAACTAACTAATATTATTACATAACTTGTTGGTACTAACTGCTGAGTAAAGCACGTTAAAGCAGACTGACTGACTGACCAACTAAACATCTAAGCAACTAAACAAACTAAACAAACTAAACAATTAAATATATATGAACTAAGGAATTTATTATGAAAAATACATTATTCGCTACTAGCTTGATTGCACTTTCTGCTCTAACTGGCCTTAACTCTACTACGGTACAGGCTGCTGATTACAAAGTAGATGTGGAAGGTGCGCATGCCTTTGTGCAGTTTAAAATTAAGCACTTAGGTTACTCATGGTTATTAGGGCGCTTTAACCATTTTGATGGTGATTTTTCTTATGATGCTAAAAAACCTAATGCCGCTAAAATAGCTATTGAGATTGATACCACTAGCTTAGATTCTAATCATGCTGAACGAGATAAGCATCTAAAAGGTAAAGATTTCCTTAATGTAAGTACCTTTCCTAAAGCAAGCTTTACCAGTAAAAGCATTAAATTTGTTGATGATGAAAATGCTGTAGTAACGGGTAACTTTACCTTAAAAGGTGTTAGCAAAGAAATTTCCTTTCCGATTGTTAAGGTGGGAGAAGGTAATGATCCTTGGGGAGGCTATCGTGCAGGTTTCTCTGGTACTACAAGCTTAAAACTTGCTGACTACGGTATAACCTATAACTTAGGTCCGGCATCAACACATGTTGAAATGGCTTTACATATTGAAGGTGTAAGAATCTAATATCACTTTGTTGATAAACACCTTTCAAGCAGAGGGCTAACAGTTTGTTAGCCCTTTTTTTGTTTTAAGCTTGTAATTATCCCTACTTTATCGCACATCTCAATTTGCAATGCTATTTGCAATATTAAGTCAAATTCGAAATGTTCTAACTAATTTACTCTGTGCTTATCTATACATTCATGAGCGAAGTTTTTAAATAATCAACTACTTACGACGTTACACCAGCCATTGGTATGTCAATTGCACTTACCTAAGTATCAATTGCAAAATAAGTCTAGCAAGCTTGTATAAAAAGGAACGCCTATGTTAGCTGAGAAAAGTGTACTCATAGTAGACGATGAGGCAGGAGTTAGGCAGGCACTCATTCGCGGTATTAAAAGAAAGTTTAATAAAACAGATACGCAAATTTCAATTATCGAGGCGAGTAATGGCAAAGAAGCTATTGATTTAGCAAATGGTTCGCCGCCTGATTTAATTTTGATGGATATTCGTATGCCTATTATGGATGGATTAAAGGCATGCCGAATTTTAAGAAAAGACAGTAAATTTGCAGCCACAATGATTATCATGTTGACCTGTGAAGTCACCGAAGAAAGTGCAGGTTTGCTTTCTGGTGCTGATGATTATGTGATAAAGCCATTTGATATTAAGACCTTGCTTATTAGAATCGAGCGCGGGTTATTTAAGTCTTATCCTATTAGAGATACCGCATTTTTAGATGAAAAGGGCATATTATCAAAAGACTGCTTTTTAGCGACGTACCTTAATTATGAGGTTGCTAGAGCAAAACGATACAGACACCCATTAAGTTTGATTTTAATTAAAATTAAACCTAGAAGCTTAGAAGATTTTTCTCAAGAATGTGAGGATGAGGTTGTCAATTTTTTGCAGCGCAGAACATCAGATAAGTTAATTAACTGGGGCATCAATGTTTTTGCGCTATTACTGACAGAAACATGTGCTGATGATGCAACACTGCTAGCACAACGAATAGCTTGGCAGGTAGAAAATTTACCTAGCTTTTTAAAAGCCTTTATTGGTATTGCAAACCTAGAAGACACTTTAGTCGATGACTTAGTGGTCAATGCAGAGTCCTCATTAAATGCAGCTGAGCGTATTGGAGGTGTGGTACTAAATAGGCTTGAGGTTAACAAAAGTAGTTATACCTTCGAAATGGGGAGTTAACTATGTATCGTCTACTTATCATCTCCTTGTGCTTATTCTCAGCGAGTAGTTACGCCAACGTTAGCGATAATCTCAGGTGGACCATCGATGCAAGCGCTCGTCTAAATAATAACATATCGGCTGACAATACTAGTCGCATTTATGCGTTAGGCCTAGATACTCATAAGGTATTTACCCGGGATACTGGAGATATCGGCTATGCAGTAGCTCAAGTGTACTTCACTAAATTATCAAATCATCTACCAGTACCTTGGATGTTTGACTCTAAAGATGATGGTGAGTATGTCATCAGAGAGGCGCATGTAAATTATACAGCGTTACCTACTTGGGCACCTAACATTCGGTTAGGGCATTTCACTTTACCTTTTGGTTTAGAAGAGAGTATCGATACAAATGGTCGACTACTTGACTATTACCACGGCAAAAACCTAGGTACTAAGCTTGATTGGGGAGTGGGGCTTAATAAGGTACATGGAGCGGTTCAGTACAATATTAGCTACACGTTAGGTGGTAAGGATAAAGCTAAGTCTATCGATGGTTCTTATGTTTATTCGGGCCGCATAGGTTCGCTAAGCCACTTAGATTTTATCATAGGGCTATCACTTTTAAATGGCAAAGTAGATAAAGTGAAAAGACAAAGGCTAGCAATTGATTGGCAGTATTATTGGGGGACTTGGGGCTTATTAGGCGAAGTTGCTATAGGAAAAGAAAACAAGCAGTCGAAGCATTGGCAAAAAGAGAAATATAGCTTAATAGAGCTCAATAAAACGTTTATTAATGAAGAGTTAAAAGTTTACAGCCAGTTTGTTTTTACGGATAAAACCGATGAGAAAAGCAATCGAAAGTTGCTTAACATCGGCCTGAGTTATCAGTTTAACACGCAGCTTGAGCTAAGTATGTCCACTAATCAACAGCTAAACACCCCTTCCACAGGAAAAAAACAGCATTTGGCTAGGTTTCAATTTAGGTATAGGTATTAATATGAAAACTATAATCGCTAGTATTGTCCTACTCGTTATGTCAGTAAATGTCTATGCAGAGGCCTATTGCTCACTGCGTGATCCGGTAGCTCAAATTGCTCAGTTATACCCACAGAAAACCAACCAGCTATCGATTGTGAAAGAAGTAAATACTGATGTCAGAAACTTAGTGAAAATGGCGTTACCTAAAAATGATTTACACTTTAGTGAATTAGGAAAACATACTTTATATGTCGCTATGAGTGGTAAAAAACCGCTTGGTTATGTTCATGTCAGATCTGAACAAAGTGACTGGGGTTTAGTTGAAATTGTTTGGGCAATTGACAAACAATTAAGAATAACCAATTTTGCTTTTCAACGTTGCCGAAGCCCTAAAAAGCAATTGATCAATGATAGTAACTTTAAAGCTATGTTGATTGGCAGAAATTATGAACAGCTAAAGTTACTTTTAAGCGATGATGGTATTACCGCAAACAAATTGCTGCTTGATAAAGCTGAATATGCGCCTGAACTTGCTAATGTTGTACTTAGGTGTGCATTAAAAACCCTACTGATTACCGACATTCTTTGGGCACAAGAGTTGCAGCAACTGTATTGAAAATGAGTTAACTACACATTTTTATCTTTCAAAAATGGTAAGTTTGTTATGAAAATTTCTACTTATAATCAGCTATTGGCAATTGCTACCTTGGTTTCAGGGGTAGCAATCTTTGCAACATTGTGGAATCAATATCAAAAAGTAGAAGGAATATCTCGTGATCATTATGAATCCCGCTTGTTAGTGCAAACGGTGGCACACCTTTTTACTATGTCCAAAACCTGGCTCACTACACAAGACTTACTTTTTACTGGTCGGCAAACCTATTTGGCCAAAGGCGTTAGTGAGCAGTCATCACATTTAATAGATACCATTTTAATTATTAAGCGAAAAATTCCAGTTAATGATGATAAATATTTGGCAGAAAAGCTGATCACTAGTATTGAAAAGAATAATAATACGGTACTTTATTTTAATGGCTTATCGTCGCAGGGTATGAAAGATTGGCAAAAGAATGTCGAAAAATCCGATGTGCTTACCGGCCAATATGTTGAGGATTTAGAGAGCTTATCAAAGAGAGTATCAAGTAATAATAATCACCTAACTGACAAGCTTGCTTTAGCCACTTCTGATTTTATCGCGCTTACGTTAGTGATGGTATTACTGTACATTCTGTTAGTGTTATTTATTGTTACTTGGTTTAGTAAATATATAGTGAGACCCATTGAAAAAATAACAGAGTTAGCACTACAACCCACCCATGCTACTCAGAGCATTGAATTTAGACAAAATCATGCGCCATTAGAAGTTGTCGCCCTATCTGCGGCTATTCAAGACTTTACTCAGCGTATTACTATTGAAAAGCAAAAATTGGAACAAGAACGCATTAATGTTATTCGAGCAAATACAAAGGCTTCGGTTATCATGGATACCATGCCTTGTTCTGTACTCTTAGTTAACGGGCAGGGCAAAATAACAGAGTGTAATAATGAAAGCGAACAGCTTTTTGAACAAGATAAAATTAACATCATACATAGAAAAATATCGGACTTCTTGCCGGCATTAGCTACATTAACTGGAGAATTTGATAATGATTTTGCCTTGAAAAATATGGAAGAGTCGTTGTTGGCGCCATGCTTTAATAATCCACATATTGAGTTTTCGGGCCGAAAAATAGAAATTGATGATACCGACAGTTATCTTTTAACGATTAGTGATATCAATGAGCGAAAACATAGCCAACGAGCACTAACAGCGTTAAGTGAACAATTAATAAATGCAGAAAAACTGGCTTCTATTGGTCAGTTGTCAGCAGGTATAGCACATGAAATTAATAACCCTGTCGGCTATATCCGTAGCAATTTAGAAGTGCTCAATGATTACTTCACACCTATGCTCGCTTACATAAACTTGATCAATACTTCTGATGAGAGCAATGCCGCAAAAATTTTGTATGAGGAAGAGGATCTTGACAGTGTTGTTGAAGATGTTGAGCCCTTAATCACCTCAACCTTAGAAGGAATCGGCAGGGTCAGTAAGATTATTAAAGACTTAGGTAATTATGCTCATGTTGATGACAAAGAGAAAGAAACAATTTTTATTGATGAGGTGATTGAAAAAAGTCTTACTTTAGTCGCTAATGAATTAAAGTATAAAGTTGATATAACTAAGTGTTTGGATGCTCGAGTTGAAGTATTAGCTTTCCCACAAAAAATATTACAAGTCTTTATTAACATGTTAGTGAATGCTTCGCATGCTATAGAAAGCCAAGGCCGCATTTCAATTTCATCTTTTGCCTATCAAGGTGAGGTTAAAATAAGCTTTGAAGATAATGGCTCAGGTATCGCCAATGAGCACCTAAAAAATATATTTAATCCCTTTTTTACTACCAAGCCTGTGGGCAAAGGCACAGGTTTAGGACTTCATATCGTCAGGTCTATTATTGAAGACCATGCCGGTCGTATTGATGTTTTCTCCGAAGAAGGCAAAGGCAGTAAATTTGATATTTACCTGCCTGTTTATAACCGTTAGCCCACTGTTATAGGTTTTGAGCTAAGCAAACCTCATAGTAAAATACTTAATGTTATAGGAATGCTGCTACAAATAATGTAGCATGGTGTTTTTATATTCTAGATAATTGATTATGGCTATTCCAGTACCAGGTGCTCAAGTGCGAGGCTCTAAAACGGGCAAACCTATTATGGCGTTATTAGACTTGCTTGGTCGGACTTGGTCTCTTGGTATTTTGTGGAATTTAAGTATGGGTCCGGCAACATTTCGAGAGCTGCAGCAACGCTGTGAAAAAATCTCACCAACTCTACTCAATACCCGCTTAAAAGAACTCCGTGTTTTACAACTCATTGAAGTGCAAAATTCAGGTTATCAATTATCTAATCAAGGCACTGAATTATTTAAAATTATAGCACCCTTAGGTGAATGGTCTTCACAGTGGGCTAGCCAATTTTTGTTGGCTAATGAAAATAGAGAGCAAGATAACAAATGACATTAACTTATAGCAATATGCCTTTAGATAGGTGCACTAATCAACGTAAGCATAAAGCTTGGTTATTGGCTGAATTTAACCATGCAAGTACCTTGTTTTGCGTTATCAAAGACGGCATGTGCTTTTTTGATGAAAATGATGATCTGTCACCACTTTACTTAACTAAAAAAGCGTTATCCATGAAACATAGCGCTAACTTAAGCATTGATAGTTGTATATATTTAGGTAAAGGGCAAAGCGGCTCTATTTTTACTATTGACTACAACAAGTTACGCTTCTCTATTCAGGAACATTTAGATGCATGTGGTCAGTGGTTGCAAGTTAGACAACTTACTGCGCTTTTAGAGGCGAGTGATGCCGCTATATTGGCATTGGCTAAAGGTTTGGTTCATTGGCATAACAGTCACCAGTATTGTGGCCTTTGCGGTAATATCAATAAATCAATTGAGGCTGGGCATGCGAGAAAATGCACTGAATGTCGAAATTTAACTTTTCCACGCACCGATCCTGCCGTTATTATGTTAATTGAACGAATGTGTAGCGATGGTATTGCTCGCTGTTTATTAGGAAGGCAAGCAAGTTGGCCACAAGGAATGTATTCTACACTTGCGGGCTTTGTTGACCCGGGCGAAAGTCTTGAACAAGCGGTAATTAGAGAAGTTATTGAAGAATCAGCAATTGAGGTTGAAAATCCACAATATATTGCCTCACAACCTTGGCCATTTCCTGCTTCAATTATGCTAGGTTTTACTGCCGTTGCTATCACTAAAACTATCGATATTAGTCAAGACGATTTAGAAGATGCTCAGTGGTTTTCACGTGAGCAACTAGCGAAGTTTTCGACTGCTAGTTCGGCGGGGGATAGTGAAAAAGTGTCCCTAATAATTGAAGGCACAAATGATGGCAGCTTAACTGAACCACAATATAAAATGAGCAGTAAGGATTCTATTTCTTCTTATTTAATTACTGCTTGGTTGAATAAAGAAATAGGTGAATTCTAATTGGCTTTATAAGAGTATTCTTATATAAGCCTTCCAAGTGACAAATATAAACTCGGCAAATATTATGTCGGTTTTTTTTACAGTTTTAATCGATGAAAGCGCCGGTTATTGAGCTTAGCAATATAACTGGTTGAATCATTGTATATAAAAGATATTGGAATGATTTATGCCTCTCAATAACTACTTTATTGTAAAGCACAGGGAGCAATGTGGTAATAAGTAGATACCGCTGTAATTGATGTGTGATAGTTAACTACTTAGATGATTTACCCAAGTTCAATATGCGGAGTATTTCAATGAAATCACGATTAAAAAAAGTGCTATCTAGTCTCCATCGAAGACGTAGAAATATAGAGAGTTATGAGTGGTGGAATTACCTCAATTACGCGCAAAAATTTGCCGTTGGTTCCTTGTATAAGTTTGGCTATGAAATTAGCTTTGTTCGTCAAGTTAAGAATACAAGCCTAGTGGTGATGACACTTGATGGCAATCAAGTTACGGTTGATCAAGCAGGCCTCATCGATACCCATCCCAATATTGAAATCCGCAGGTAAATAGTGATAACCTTTTGATTTTAAATTATTTTAAAATATTTAAATGTATTTGAATTAATTTAAAAGGCCAGAGTGAACGCAGGCCTTTTATAGAATCACTCTTGTTATGATTGCTTTGTGTGCTGCCTGATAAGCATTAATAAGGCTAGCGTTAATAATATTACAGAAGATGGCTCATGTATTTGGCTCTGCGCAGGCACACCAGCCACCGCTTGTAACCCCGTATTATTTTTCAGATATTTATGTTTATTTTATACAGTCATTACTACAAGGTTAAAAATATGTAAAAAATACTGACACTTCCATGATGTTCTCTGTACTGATAATCAGGCCACACTAGCAAAAGCATAATTATTTAACTTCAGTAAACTTGAAAAATACTTATGCTTTTTCAATTACCATAGCAATACCTTGACCAACACCGATACACATGGCACATAGTGCAAAGCGTTTATCACTTCGTTCTAATTGCTTCATGGCTGATAGTACAATACGTGTACCACTCATACCGAGTGGGTGACCTAGTGCAATAGCACCGCCTTGAGGGTTTAAGCGTTCGTCATCATCTTTAATGCCAAGTTCACGAGCACTGGCAAGAGCTTGGGCGGCAAAGGCTTCGTTAAATTCGATAATATCGATTTCTTCGATAGTCAAACCTAAGCGTTTTAATAGCTTTGCACTCGCTGGCGCTGGACCAATGCCCATGACTTCAGGGGTAACGCCAATAACAGCACAACCAAGCACTTTAGCTTTAGGTATTAACCCGTTGGCAAGAGCTGCTTCTTTTGTTGCCAAAATAACTGCGGCCGCACCATCGTTAACGCCAGAGGCATTGCCTGCCGTCACTGTCCCAGGCTCTCGAAAAAGTGTTTTTAACTTTGCTAATTTATCTAAGGGCGTTAAACGTAAATGCTCATCATGCTCAAAAACAATATCATCACCACGTCGTTGAGGAATAACAACAGGGACAATTTCTTCACTAAATAAACCATTTTCTTGTGCTGCCTTGGCTTTGCTTTGGCTCCAGAAAGAAAATTTGTCTTGGTCTGCACGACTAATACTAAATTGCTCGGCAACATTCTCAGCTGTTTCTGGCATGGTTTCTGTGCCATACATTTTGTCTAACTGCTTATTAACAAAACGCCAGCCCATAGTAGTATCAAACATTTCTTGACTGCGACCAAAGGTATTATCGGCTTTTCCTATGACATAAGGCGCTCGAGTCATGGCTTCGACACCGCCAGCAATTAAGATATCGGCTTCACCGGCTCTAATGCTGTTGGTTGCTATGGCAATGGCATTCATACCAGAGCCACATAATCGATTAACAGTAAGGCCTGCAACCTGAGTAGGGTAGCCAGCGAGTAACAAACTCATACGAGCTATGTTTCGGTTATCTTCACCAGCTTGGTTGGCGCAACCCATAATGACGTCGTCAACTTGATTTAAATCTAATTGAGGATTACGTTCCTTTAATGCAGCAAGTGGAATGGCTGCTAAATCATCAGCGCGTACTGATGATAAAGCGCCGCCATAGCGACCTATGGGAGTTCTGATTCCGTCACAAATATATACGTCTTTCATTTTAATTCCTAAGTAGTAAGTACGCTGTTCAGTACTTGAGAAATATTGTTGTCAAAAGTACTCAAAAACTAGCGTCAACGCCGCACTTTTTCTTAAATATTACCTCAATTATCATTGAGCTCAACTATTCCTTTTATCAATTACTTTTATCAATTGTTTTTCTCTAATAAATTTAGATTTACTTAGTCATTTCAGGCTTTAACATTTCAAAACCATCTTTTAATGCGCTAACTAAATGGTCGATTTCTTTTTTACCCATGGCAGTTGATAAGGTTGCTGAGCAAGTATTTATCATCATAACGCCATTATCAAATAAATGGTCGAGTAGTTTAGAAACTAAAGCACTCTCGTATTTATCCACGTAAGCTTCACGGTAATTTTTGGGGGGCTCAGCTTTAAGGTGAACTCTAAACATACTTCCCGCACCAGTAACACAAGCGTTAATACCGACATCTGCGATTGCTCTAGTGATTTCTTTTTTAGCATAATTGGCTAAATTATTAAGCTGAGTAACTGCGCTTTGGTCAAAATCCTTCATGGCAGTAAAACCTGCTGTCATGGTGATTGGGTTGGCAGAGAAAGTTCCTGAATGAGGTAATAATACTTTAACCTCCATAGGGTCTAATACTTTCATTACCTCATCTGAGCCAGCTAAAGCGCCAGCTGGGAAGCCGCCGCCAATAACTTTACCTAGAGCGGTAAGGTCCGGTTCTACATCATAATTCTGTTGAGCGCCGCTGTAATTGGTTCTAAAAGTAATAACTTCATCAAAGGCTAACAAAGATTGGTTATCACGAGTCCACTTATGTAATGCATTAATGAAATCATTACTTGCTGGGATTAAGCCAACACGATGCGGTAGTAGATCAACCAGTATGCAGGCGATATCATCTTTGTGTTGATCAAGGATATTAATGGCACGTTCAACATCGTTAAAAGGAATAACCACAACATCTTCGAGTGCTTTTATCGGCGTACCTACGGCTACAGGAGTACTGTTAGGTTTATCAACATCTCCCCAATTACTTGGATTCGCTGTTTGGCTTACTTCTGCGTAGTCGTATGCGCCATGGTATGCACCTTCGACTTTAGCTATTTTTGCCTTGCCAGTATAAGCTCGTGATGCTTTTAGCATTGCCATTACCGCTTCTGTACCTGAATTAACAAAGCGTATTTTGTTAAAGCTTGGTACACGGTCACATAAAAGCTCTGCATAATCGACTTCTGCTTCGGTTGCCATGGTAAAGCAGCTGCCTTTAGCAAGTTGTCTTGATACAGATTCAACAATGGCAGGGTAGGCATGACCATGAATTAATGATGCCATGTTATTGGCAAAATCAATGCGCGTAATACCCTCAACATCGGTTACATAACACCCTTGCCCTTGCTCCGCATAAAAAGGCTGTGGTTTTCTAAATATAGTATTACGACTAACACCGCCGGGTAGTACTTTTAGTGCCTTTTTAAATAACAGTTCACTTTTACTCATGACATTCACTCAAATTGATTGCGTTAATTAGCTCAACACCAGTACGATCTTGCACATAGTCAAAACTAATACCGGGTGCTAGTTCAGTAAGTACTAAACCATCAGAAGTTACCTCAATAACCGCTAAGTCACTGTATATTCGACTTACTACACCTTGACCTGTAAGAGGGAAGGTACACTCAGGTAATATTTTGGCTGCGCCTGTCTTAGTCGTGTGCTGAGTTATAATGTAAATAGTTTTAACGCCGGCAACTAAATCCATAGCACCGCCAACAGCAGGTATGGCATCTACGGCACCCGTTGACCAATTAGCTAAATCACCTTTTGCTGAAACTTGCATTGCACCTAGAACACATACGTCGATATGATTTCCGCGGATCATGGCAAAGCTATCGCCGTGGTGAAAATATGATGCGCCAGGAATCGCGGTGACTGGTTTTTTACCAGCATTGATTAAATCGGGATCTAATTCATCACTACTAGGGGCGGTGCCCATACCTAATAAACCATTTTCAGTATGGTAAATTACCTCTCTGCCATCGGGTACGTATTGCGCTACCTTTTCAGGAATACCGATACCTAAATTCACATAGCTACCATCTTCAATATCTTGTGCACAACGCTTTGCCATTTGTTCTCTATTCCAACCCGTCGGTGCTTTTTGTTTATTTGCTTCTAGGTTATTCATGTATTTGCTCCTAGGTTGTTTGATGTGGGATAGATAGCGCCACTGTTAACTAATTGAGACTCTTGCTGTGGGTTAGTCACTTCAACGATACCGTTAACGAAAATGCCCGGTGTTATGACGTTTTCTGGATCTAAACCGCCTAATTCCACCATTTCATTAACTTGAACTAAGGTTGTTTTTGCTGCCATGGCCATGATAGGGGCGAAGTTTCGAGCGGTTTTGTTAAAAACTAAATTACCGTATCTGTCAGCTTTCTTGGCTTTGATGAGGGCAAAGTCAGCTTTTAAACCGCGCTCCATAACATAGTCTTCGCCGTCAAAATTGCGCAGTTCTTTACCTTCTGCTAGTGGCGTACCAACAGAGGTTTTTGTGAAAAAAGCGGGTACACCAGCACCGCCAGCACGAATACGTTCAGCTA
>Ga0114909_1000535_pt1 | contig 27412 bp, 28 predicted proteins | sample MalvireepMed_906_FD_87290 | JGI IMG/M metagenome (GOLD analysis project Ga0114909, IMG submission 87290) | Marine viral communities from the Global Malaspina Expedition - Malaspina viral metaG DeepMed_906 | ecosystem: Environmental > Aquatic > Marine > Oceanic | place: Mediterranean Sea...
ATCCACATTAAACCTCACTCATTAATTTATATGGCAATTTACTCGTAGGGTAATCGTTGTACCCTTTGCCCGTAGAAGTATAAAAGGTGGTAGAATCAGCTATTGCTAAATCAGCATCATGCATATAACGTTCAACTAGGTCAGGGTTAGCGATAAATGGCGTACCAAAAGCGACTGCTTGCCCTTCATTGTTATCTAGTGCTGAATTAGCAGTCTTTTTAGTGTAACCACCATTAATCACCAAGTTTCCTTGGTACTTTTCTCGCAATAAAGGTGTTAAATAGTCTTTACCGACTTCTGGTTTGGGCTCTAGCACATGCACATAAGCCAAATTAAATTGATTCAACCGTTCAACCGCTCGGCTAAATGTTGCTTTAGGTGTTGAGTCACTAATACCCCAAACACTATTGCTTGGTGATAGTCGAATACCTACTTTCCCTGAGCCTATGGTATTACAAACAGCAGCAACAACTTCTAACATAAAGCGTAAGCGGTTATCTATGCTGCCACCGTATTCATCAACTCGTTGATTAACGCCATCACGAGTAAATTGGTCAATCAAAAATCCATTGGCAGCATGAATTTCTACCCCATCTAAGCCCGCTGCTACAGCTCTTTTTGCCGCTTGGGAGAATTGCTGAACTATTTCACTAATGCCTAGTTGACTAAGTGCTTTTGGAACGGCAAATTCGCGATCACGCCCTTTTGGTGTTTTTAATGAGACTTGCTGTTTTACAGGTGACGAAGAAACCGGTAGCTCTCCGCCAAGAAAATCTGGATGTACCACACTGCCCATATGCCATAACTGAACAAAGATATGACCCTTTTTTTCATGCACTGCATCAGCGATTTTTTGCCAGCCCAATTGTTGTTCATCAGTGAATAAACCCGGCGCATTCAACCAGCCTAAACCCTTTTTATCTACTGCGGTAGCCTCAGCAATAATAAGCCCAGCACTAGCCCGCTGTGCATAATAATCTGCCATCAATTCATTCGGGATGCCATTATCAACCGCGCGGCTTCGACTCAGTGGCGCCATAAATACTCTATTTTTTAATTGATAATCACCCAGCGTTATACTGGTAAAAAGTGTTGTCATTATAGTTCCTGTAGCAGGGCTATATCCCCTGCTTAATAAGTTAAGGTTAAAAAGTGGAGTTAGGTTAGTTCAGCCAGGTAAATCTCCCCAAGTACAGGCAATTTCATCAGGCGCTGTAGATAGTCACCAACACGAGTATATTTTTCAGTTAATGAATTCTCTAAAATCATTTGCCAATGAATAGCAACGGCTAGGTATAAATCAGCGATAGATAACTGATCACCAGCAATAAAATCATTGTTGCTTAGCTGTTCATCAACAATGGCGAATAATTCGTGGAGTGAGCTCTCTGCTTTTTGCTTAACATCGGCTTCATTATCACCGTATCGACTTGGAACAAAGGCTCGAGCGAAATGAGGGTGGATATTACTGTAAACAAACATCATCCATTTAAGCGCTTGTGCGCGTTTAAGAGATCCTGCTTGTGGTAATAAGTTACTACTTGGTGCTATTTCCGAAATATACTGCAAAATAGCCGCTCCTTCAGTAAGGATTTCACCTTCCACAATAAGTGCTGGTACTTTGCTCAGAGGGTTAATTTTCATAAACTCTTCACTGAATTGTTCGCCTGACTGGGCATCGACAATTTTAACTTGATAATTTAAGCCGCTAATAGCTAACGCCGCTTTTACAGCTAACGAACAAGAACCTGGTGCGTGAAATAAAGTAATCATGGTTTTTCCTAATGGATTTAAAGTAAAGCTAGAATAAAACAAGCATCAACGGATGAAAATTCTCGATTTTTGCATAATGGTCGTGCAATAATGCACGAATGAACGATTGGGATGACATTAGATATTTTTTAGCGGTTGCTCGTGGCGGAAACGTAACGTCTGCAGCCAAAATGCTTGGCGTAAACCATTCAACGGTTTCAAGGCGAATTCGTGCACTAGAAGAAAAGCACGGTGTTAGACTCTTTGAGCGTATTCCAAGTGGCTATGTGATGACTGAAGCTGCTGCAGATATATACGAACTGGCCATTGAGTTGGAGTTGAAAAACAGTCAAATTTCCAGACAATTATTTGGCCAAGACAATCGCTTACAAGGCAAAATCAATATCACCATGCCACACGATATTCTTGAGTTTTGCTTAATTGATGAACTAGCTCAGTTCCGAAATTTTCAGCCAGACATTCAATTGAACTTATTTGTCGCTAAAGGCTTAAAGAACATGGCAACGCGTGAAGCAGACGTGGCTATTCGCTTAACGAGCGCACCTCCCGATTATCTATTAGGTAAACAAGTCGTCGCATTGCAGCATGGCATATATGGCCATAAATCATTCGCTATAACTGAACAGGTAGGAATTATAGTGTGGAGTGGTGAAGATAGCCTACCGCTTTGGGCGCAAGAGCACTTTCCAAAAGCCCAAATAGCTATGCAAGTTGATGATTTATATTCAATGTACTGTGCGGTAAGGGCTGGTATTGGTATAGCTCGCATGCCATGTTATCTGCCTGACATTATCGCTAACGAACAAGTAAAACGCTTTAATATTGACCTGCCTCGCTCTACTTGGGGTGTTTGGGTTTTAAGCCATATAGATTTAAAAAATACTGCGAGGGTTCGATGTTGTCGAGAGTTCTTAACAGAAAAATTAATGAATAAAAAAACACTTTTTGAAGGAAGAGAGTCTAGCTACTTTACACCATATCATTAAAAGTCAGCTTCAAAACCACTAATAATGGTTAGTTCAATAAACTTCTTTAAACTTTCATCAATTGAAATACTTGGCTGAGCTGATGTTGCAGCTGTAATAGCCTGTTCGAAATTCAGTTTTTGTTCAATGGCCGCTAACAATGCATACTCACCCGAATCTATTGATACAATCTCTGTTTTCAAGCCTCTTCTAGCAATGACTAAATAAGTATCTTCATCCATAGCTTGGTTTATATTTGTTTCTGTATTGTTAAGGTTACTTGTTTGATTCAATTGCCAAATTTTATCAATGGGAAAAGTCGAAGTAAGTAACCTTACCGCTGGCGCTAAAGTAAATTGCAATTGCAAGATATCATTAACTTGTGACAATGAAGCCCAATCAGTGATATCTGCATCATCAGCCAATGAACTTTGATGAAATGCCCACTCTAAACGAGCAACATCTTTAAGATAAGTTAAGTCCTTTGCGTGTTCAAAACTTGCTAAAAAGTCAGCGAATTCTGCACCATAATCGTCCATATTACCGCTTTTCGGCCAAGTAACATAAATAAATTCTCTGCATGTCGCCCGAAAAAACACCTCTCCAACTAGCTTGTCTATCACTGGGTAAGTAAGCGTTAAAGCCTGAGTTATATTTGCAATGGCGCTGCTTTGGTATATTCCCATTAAGCCTTTTGCTGAAATAACACTGCTATCAATATCTGTAGCCATTAAAAGCTTATCTTTATTAAGCTTTGCTGATAAGCAGTCACTGATAAAGTTACTTTGCATTTCAGCTAAGCTAGTTTGTTGAGACGACTTATTCATAAAACAACCTGCTTATCAAAAACTTTGGCAATAATGGCTTCGGCTTTATTTTTTTCTTCAAGCAATACAGATAGTTCAGGTACATCAGTGTCCCACTCAATAAGCGTAGGTACTGCGCCAAAGCGCTTAAGCGCTTGCTCATACAATTTCCATACACCATCATAAACACGGTGGCCATGGCTATCAATAAAGACTTCTTTCCCTTCGATATGATCAACAGTGTAACCTGCTAAATGCATTTCTTTGACTGCTTCTTTAGGAAGCCTTTCAAGGTAAGTTAATGCATCAAAATCATGATTATGTGCACTAACGTAAATATTATTGACGTCAAGTAAAAGACCGCATCCTGTTGTTTTGCTTAATTCAGCAAGAAAGTCCCACTCAAGTATGCTTGAGTCAACAAAACTTAAATAACTTGAGGGGTTTTCGACCAGTATTTGCCTTTGCAAAACATCTTGAACACGATTAATGTTCTCGGTTACGACTTTAAATGCTTCTTCGGTATAGGGAAGAGGTAACAAGTCTGGTAGATAATGAACACCATCAGAAGCGCTCCATGAAAGGTGGTCTGAAACCAGAGACGGCTGCAACCATTCAACAGTCTTTTTAATTTTTTGTAAGTGTTGTTCACGCACTGGGCATCCTATAACAGCAGAGCCTAATGACATGCCAACACAATGAGCTGATACAGGATAATCTTGACGAATTTTAGCCAAATATTTGGATGAGGTACTTCCTTGACTAATAAAATTTTCTGTATGCACTTCTAACCAAGGCACGTCTGGTTTATTTTCAATAAACTCTTGAAAATGTTGATGTCTTAACCCTAGACCTACACCTTTGATTTTTTGCATTAGGATAAAACCTTAAAAGCCCTACAATTAACAACAATGACTAAATAGAAACAAAGATGGCAAGGAGCATAATAAACAATTACACACCTTACCTTGATGCCAGTAATTATTTCTTCGCCGGCTTCTCAGCTTTAACTACGCCACCGGTAATTTTTTCACAACTGCCTTTAGGTAAATATACCCATTCGTTTGCATCATTATCTGATGTTGCCTGACCAGCACAATTATGGCTACCATTTAACGAACCGCAATCATTTTTCCCTGCTTTTGCAATACCTGCACATTTTTCCCATGCGTTAGGTTGACTTGGTACGGCATTCGCTGACGTTGCAGTTAACACACCTAAAGCCAGAATGCTTGAAATCGCTGTACTTGCTACTTTTTTAGTATCCATCATTTTTCCTTTAATAATTTAATTAAGTTATCTTTATCAAGGAAAAAGATAGTTTGAATCAGAAAAAACTTTCAAATTAATTAATGTTTTTACATTTGATGATGAGGTGATAATTAATAATCAACAGAAAATCACTATAGTCCCAAATCACTCAAACTACTGTATCCTAAAGGTCTAATCCCTTGTTGCCAATGAAATTTCCGTTCACTCTCTTCTATTTTTAAATCATTAATACTCGCATGGCGGTGCGTCATTAAACCCTGTTCATTAAACTGCCAATTTTCATTACCGTAAGCTCGGTACCACTGCCCTTTAGCATCATGAAATTCATAGGCAAAACGTACTGCAATGCGATTACCGCTATAAGACCACAACTCTTTAATTAAGCGATAGTCATGCTCTCGTTGCCATTTACGGGTAAGCAGTTCAGTTATTTCTTCTCGACCTTCAACAAATTCACTCCGGTTACGCCAAAGACTATCTTTACTATAAGCTAATGCTATTTTTTCAGGAGTCTGTCCATTCCAGGCATCTTCTGCCATGCGAATTTTTTGTAATGCAGTTTCCTCATTAAAAGGTGGTAAAGGCATTTTCATTTCAACGTCAGCGTTGTGTATATTCATTTTATAGTGCTCTTATGTCTAAAATAGCGAATTAAATTTACTTATATGTTTAAGGTTAAATGAGCTGTTTTAGCTCGAGATACACAAGGGCAGATAAATTTTTCTTGCTCTTGCTTTGATAATGCATTGTCTAGATGCTGTGCCTGCCCTGCTAATACCTCAACCGCACAGCTTCGACACTCACCTGTTTTACAGCCATACATAGGGGTGATATTCTCAGCTATCATGGCATCTAAAATAGTTTGCTCTGCACCTACTTCTATAACCTTTCCTGACTGTTTCAGTGTTACTGTAATCGGCTTCGCTTGTGCATCTATGCTTCTATTAAAGCGTTCGAATCTCAGCCGTTCTGGAGCAATATTTAACTGATTAGCTTGCTCTGTAAATGCATCAATCAGACGATTTGGCCCACACAGATAAAAAATATCATTTGGTTGTGCACTGGTAAGGATATTGAGAATATTAATACGTTGCTTGTCTTTAGAAGAATATAAAATTAGTGCATCACCTAAAGCTTTTTTCAATCGATCACTAAAAGCCATTTCTTCAATATTTTTACCTGCATAATGTGCAGTAAAAGGCACCCCTTTAGATTTTAACGACTGTGCCATTGCCTTGATTGGGGTTATGCCTATGCCACCAGCAATCAATATTGCCCCAGCACCAGATTCATGTTGCTGAACTTGTAAAGGAAAATAGTTTTCAGGCTGGTGACAGGCGATAACTGTGCCTAACTGATATTGTTGATAAATTGCCGTTGAACCACCTTTACCTTCGGTATCATTCAATACAGCTATTTCATAAACATCTCGACGAAGCGGGTTAGAGCAAATGGAATAATGCCGCCATGTAAGTGAGCCATCTGTTAACTTTACTGGCACCTGAATGTGTGAACCTGCAGTTACTTGGGGTAGCTGTTGTCCTTTAGGATCTTTTAGTTCAAAAGCACGAACTCTAGGGGTTAATTGACGAATACCAGAAACAATAAGCTCAAGTGGGCCAGCTCCTAGGACTTGCGGATTAGCCGTTGCGTTTTTCTTATCGTATTCAGCAACTTTCTCTTTTAATGCGACATTCTCTTCTTGAAGAGGTTCAATAAGACTTTTAAGCTGAGCCTCAGTATATCTTGGCGTAATATATTTTGGGCAATTCCAATCGAATGCTTCAATATGTATGATAAAACCTCTTTCGACTGGAGCTGTCATACCTGGGCTTGCTAATTTATCTAATTCACCTTCATTATCACTGTTGATTGCGGTAATTCTACCGAGTATTTTAAGACGTGTTTGACTCGGATAATCCATTAGAAATAAAGACACGCGGTCATTATTTCTAAAATTACCTGTGCTTATGTATTGACGATTTCCAGAGTAGTCGGCAAAGGCAATGGTCTTTTCGTCGATAACGTGTAAAAAACCGGCAGGTCCGCCTCTATGCTGCACGTAAGGCCAGTCCGTTTCACTGACACTGGCCATATAAAAACTATCACGCGATAAAATAAAATTAGCTTCGCGCTGGCTAAGCAAGTGATTAACATCCACTCCTTGCTCCATCCGTGCGTATCCTGTTCGACTGTTTTGTTCACGTTGAACTTGCTTCACGGCTTTGGTAAAGGCTATTTCTGCAAATTTATGTGCCATTTTTTCAACCTCAATTGTTAAGCTAAGTTAATACTATAGATATCGACAAGTTCACTGTTAACATCATTTCTCGTTTTCATTACTAAATTATAGCCTTTCAGTATATTGTCGCTAATAACGTAACTATAAAGCTCTTATAACCCCAACTTAATTAGAATTATTAACTGGCCAATAATATTATTTTCTCAGATATTACTTGCAATAAGAATACCCGCAATTCACAATTGATTATTCCACTTAATGGAATAATCAATGGCGAACATTAGGGTAAATATGGATAAACTTCATTTAATGACTGTCTATGTCGCAGTTGCAGAAGAAGAAGGTTTTGCAGCTGGGGCTCGGCGTCTGGGCATGTCTCCACCGGCAGTAACACGTGCGATATCAACTTTAGAGAATGACTTAGGCGTGAAATTACTGAATAGGACAACACGTTACGTTAGATGTACTGAAGCGGGTGTACGTTATTTAAATGATGTAAAAAATATTCTACATGATGTTCAAACGGCTAACGATGCTGCATCAGGGATCAATGCAACCCCTCAAGGCCATCTAACTGTGACAGCACCAGTCATGTTTGGACGCATGTATGTTATGCCCGCTATAATTGGCTATTTAACTAAATACCCAGATACAGATGTAGATGCAGTCTTTTTAGATCGTGTAGTAAACCTGCTTGAAGAAGGCATTGATGTTGGCATCCGAATAGGACAACTACCCGATTCAAGTATGCGGGCTCTTAAAGTAGGCTCCGTACGGTTAATTTTATGTGCATCTGCCGATTACCTAACTGCTCAGGGCACTCCGAAGGAGCCAGCTGATCTCATGGAGCATAATATTATTTTATCTCGTGGTGTTACACCATCCACTAATTGGCAGTTCGAAAATAAAGGTGAACAGCAGCTAATCAAGTTAAAACCTAAACTTACCGTGACCTCAAATGATGCGGCTATTGAAGCTGCCTTGAATAATTTTGGTATTACACGTTTATTATCATATCAAGTAGCCCCTTACCTAACATCGGGCAAGTTAAAGGTTATTTTGCAAGAGTATGAACCGCCCGCCAAACCGATTCATGTCGTGCATAGAGAAAACCACTTAACGACAGCTAAGGTAAGAGCTTTTATTGATTTAATAGCTGAAAAATTACGTGCTGACAAGGCATTAAATTACTCATGAGTTCAACTTATTAGACAATACATTAAGGAGTGAGTCATTAAATAAGCAAGCGATGTTTTTCTTCATTTAGCTCATGTAAACTTAGTGTTATCATTAAGGTATTATTATTCAAACAACTTGTCATGCTCGTTAATGCTTTTGACAAAACCTTTAAGCACATAGCATCAACAATAATCGCTATAAAGCGTTATAGCGCTGAACAAGTTATTTTATCAGGAATCTAAGCAATTTATGAAAATTATCTCTTTTAATATTAATGGTCTACGTGCACGTTTACATCAATTACAGGCAGTGATAGATAAACATCAACCTGATATTATTGGCTTACAAGAAATCAAGGTGCATGATGAGGCCTTTCCTCTCGAGGCAGTTGAAGCCATGGGCTACCATGTTTACTTCCATGGTCAAAAAGCCCATTACGGTGTTGCTATGTTATGTAAAAAAGCGGCAGTAAAAGTACAGAAAGGTTTTCCAACCGATGATGATGAAGCGCAGCGTCGTATGATCATGGTAGAAACAACAAATGATGCAGGTGAAAAGGTGACTGTGCTCAATGGCTACTTCCCTCAAGGTGAAAATATTGGTCATGAAACAAAATACCCGTACAAGCGCAAATTTTATCAAGATTTAATGACTTATCTTAATGAAAATCATAATAAAGAAGAAAACGTTGTTGTCATGGGAGATATTAATATTTCTCCCATTGACCTAGATATTGGTATTGGCGAAGTTAACCGAAAACGATGGTTAAAAACAGGTAAATGTTCTTTTCAATTGGAAGAGCGTGAATGGTTAGCAACACTTATGGACTGGGGGTTTAGCGATACATTTAGGCAATTACACCCAGAAAAAACCGAGCGTTATTCTTGGTTTGATTATCGCTCACGTGGTTTTGATGATAACCGTGGTTTGCGTATTGATGTCGTTTTAGCTACGCCTAGCATGGCTGATAAATGTATTGATGCTGAAATAGATTATGAGTTACGCGGTATTGAAAAACCTTCTGATCACGCCCCAATTTGGTCAACGTTTAGCTAAATTATAATATGACTACCATTAAATCCGCTCAATATCGCTGTCCATTATGTCAGCAAGACTTAGCGCTTGTTGACAAAAGTTATCGTTGTAGCAAAAACCATAGTTTTGACCTAGCCAAGCAAGGTTATGTTAATTTATTACCCGTTCAATTTAAGCACTCAAAGCAACCAGGTGATAATAAAGCCATGGTTCAAGCAAGGCGTGCTTTCTTGGATAAGGGCTTTTATCAACCGCTTGTTGACGCCATGTTAGCACTATATAGTGAATATGCTGACACAAGTGGCAATGTATTTGATGCTGGTTGTGGTGAAGGTTTCTATACACATCAGCATAAAAACAAGCACAACAGCGTATACGGTGTTGATATAGCAAAAGAGACAATAAAAATTGCGGCTAAGCGCTACACAGATTGCTCGTTTAGCGTTGCAACTTTATCTGATTTACCTTTTGTAAATGAATACTTTGCTTGGATATACAGTGTTTATGCGCCTATTTTAGAAACTGAGTTTACTCGCATTCTAAAAAAAGAGGGCTATTTACTGACAATATCCCCAGCAGAAAATCATTTGTTTGAACTAAAAGATCTCATTTACCGACAAGCAACGAAACATGATGTTAGCAAATCACCAATTGAAAAGCTTAGTTTACTTAGTGAGCAGCGTTTGAATTATCCGATGAGCTTTGACAACAGTGATGATTTACTTAATTTACTCGCCATGACACCTTTTGCTTTTAAAGCAACCCCTGAACTTATTGAGCAACTGAAAAACAAAAAAGAGTTTACCTGCCAAGCTGACTTTGTTTTAAGGTTGTATAAAAAGTAATTAGAAAGCTAGTTAGCTTCGTGCAGCAAACGTTAATTGTAAAAGCTGGGCAAGATCGATATAGCGTGGTTTATAAACTGCCAACTTATTAATGACTTGCGCATTAATATTGTTGGTATTGCTGTTTTGATTTTGGCTCTGACTTTGAAAACTAGTTTCCGTAGATGAGTTTTTCATCGCTTGTTGCTTGGCTTTTTCTAAACCACTGCGATACCACGAAGCCAAAGAAGGCGGTAACAATTTATCCGCTTTAACACCTGAAATCACCAATGCTTGTACAGGTAAGCTTAATAAAAACAAACCATAAACAAGTGCTTGCGGTAATGCTGCTAGTGCTCTATCAATAGCACCCTGCCCAAACGAATCCTGACCAATATCTTCTTGAGCAAAAAACAGTCCCGAAGCAAAGTATAATTGCATCAACACAGTAAACAATGCCAAGGCAGGAAAATATCGACAAACAAAACGCGCACTTTGCACTGCACGATAATCAGCAAAATAGTTAGCTAACTCGGATTTTTCTGGCCAGAGTCGTAAATATTTTTGCCCCAAATGAATGAGTTGTACTACAGGTATATTCATATAGCCACTATAGCAGTTAATGCCGTTTTTCTACAGCTTGAATCCAGCTTTGTTGTAAAATTATGTTATGAATAACTTTTGTTGTATTACATCAAGTTTTTTTCATGTTAAAAAAGCTATACTCAATTACATTGAAATATTCACTGAAACTCCTATTTTCTAGAGATAGGAACATTAAAGATAAAACATATGAATCAACAATGTACAGGCAATGACCTTGCCGATGCTATTCTCGTCATTAACTGCGGCAGCTCATCAGTTAAGTTCTCACTTATTCGAGCAATAACTGGTGAAACATTATTATCTGGTCTTGCAGAATGCTTGCTGAGCTCTGACGCTAAGATCACCATTAAACAGACAAGAGAAGATGAAGTTCAGGAGAAAGTAACATTCAAGTTAAGTGAACCGTTTGGTCATCAAAGTGCATTAAATGTTTTGGTCAACAAACTAAATGAAGATAATCATGTGGCTAAAATCAAGGCCGTTGGTCATCGTGTTGTTCATGGTGGAGAAAGTTACTCACAACCTACTTTAATTAATCCGGATGTAGAACTAAACATAGCCAAACTGGCGAAGTTAGCGCCACTACACAACCCAGCAAACCTGATTGGTATTCAGGCCTGTCAGCAAGCCTTTGCTAATCTGCCACAAGTTGCCGTTTTTGATACCGCTTTTCATCAAACCATGCCCGAAAAAGCTTTTATCTACGGTTTACCCTACGCACTGTATCAAGAGCATGGCATCAGACGTTATGGTTTCCATGGCACAAGCCATTATTTTGTTGCAAATCAAGCAGCAAAAATGATGGCTAAACCGTTATCACAATGCAACTTAATCAGTGCACACCTTGGTAATGGTTGTAGTGTAAGTGCAATTAGAGACGGTAAAAGTGTTGATACAAGTATGGGCATGACTCCACTTGAAGGCGTCATGATGGGTACCCGCAGTGGCGATGTTGATGCTGGCATCGTTTTTCATCTTGTTGATCATTTAGGTTATAGCGTAAAAGAGGTAGACAATTTACTCAATAAACAAAGCGGTTTGCATGGTGTTTCAGGGGTAAGCAATGATTGTCGCACCCTAGAAAACGCTATGTTTAATGCTGAAGATGCAGAAATTAGAAAACAAGCTACGCTTGCCTTAACCGTATTTTGTTATCGAATAGCAAAAAGCATTGCTAGTTTCAGCGCCAGTTTATCAACTCTCGATGGCCTAATTTTTACTGGCGGCATTGGCGAAAACTCAACCTGGGTACGCGCTGAAATTATCAAACAATTAAGCTTGCTTAACTTTTCTCTTTCACATGCAAAAAATGATAATACTCGTTTTGGCGAAAGTGGCAATATTGCCGCCGAAGGAGCTAGGTCTTGTTGGGTGATAGCATCCAATGAAGAATGGGTGATTGCCGAACAAGCCAACCAGTTATTAACTAACTTAAATTAATATACAGAACAGTAGAAGACTTATCTTATGTCACATAGAATTATGCTTATTCCCGTAGGCTCAGGTGTTGGTTTGACCAGCGTATCTCTTGGGTTATTACATGCCTGCCAACAAAAAGGCATTAAAGTAGGTCACTTTAAACCTATTAGCCAGCCTTCGCGCAACAGTTTAGCCAAAAAAAACAAAACTATTGATGCAATTAAATTATCCCAAAACAGTACAAGTGTTTCATTGAGTTATGTTGAAGGCAAAATGGGCGATGGTCTTCATGATGTTGTATTAGAAGAAATTGTTGCTAACTTTGATGACTTTAATGCAGATCACGATGTCGTTATTATCGAAGGTTTAGTACCGACAGCTAGACAGCCTTATGCCGGCCGTATAAATCGAGATGTTGCACAAGCACTTTCCGCTGATATTGTATTAGTTGCAGCGCCAGGAAATGATAATGCAGAGGAATTTGAAGATCGTTTAGAAGTTAGCGCCGAAACTTACGGTGGCATCAAAAACAAACACCTGCGTGGTTGTGTGATCAATAAACTGAATGGCCCTGCTCAGGACGAATTTGGTTTATTACCAAGAGAAGAAGAAAGTGAAAGTGACTTTAACTTAGCTCAATGGCAAAACTTAGAAATCTTTAAAGCTCGTCATTTTAATTTGCTCGGTAGCATTATTTGGGAAAAGGACTTAGTTGCGCCACGTGTAATCGACATCAGTAATTACCTTGAAGCAAAAGTAATTAATTGTGGCGATATGCAGCATAGACGCTTTCGTAGTGTCGCCTTTTGTGCTCGAACTGTATCTAATTTAGTTAGCTACTTGGTACCTGGCCGATTAATTGTCACCCCTGGTGATCGAACCGATATCATCATCGCCACCTGCTTGTCTGCTTTAAATGGTACTAAGTTGGGCGGTTTAATTCTAACTAACGGTTTTGAACCATCAGAGCAAGTATGGGAGCTATGTCAACAAGCCTTAGACGCTGGGTTACCTGTTCTGTCTGTTCCATGGGATACTTGGCAAACCTCGCGCCATATCATGAGTTTTAATCCTGAAATTCCTCAAGATGATTTACAACGGCATGAAAAAGTAAAGCAACATGTTGCCGACCAGCTTAGTAGCGCTTGGTTAGAAACGCTGACATCAAAGAATGATAATATTAGCTTATTGTCTCCCCCTGCTTTTAGACATAAGTTAACGGAATTAGCACGGCAAGCAAATAAATTGGTTGTTTTACCTGAAGGAACTGATATTCGCACAATAAAAGCTGCTGCTATTTGTTGTGAACGGAATATTGCTCGTTGCCAATTAATTGGTAATAAAGAAGAAATATTACAAATTGCTGAGCATCAAGGTATTCACCTCCCTGAAAGTCTATTAATTACTGATCCCAATACCATTAGAGCTAACTATGTCGCTCCTATGGTCGAACTTCGTAAGAGCAAAGGCTTAACCGATGTTATTGCTGAAGAAGGTTTAAAAGACAATGTAGTACTTGCGACAATGATGTTACAACTTGGTCAAGTTGATGGCTTAGTCTCTGGCGCAGTAAATACCACGGCAAATACGATTCGTCCTGCATTACAGTTGATTAAAACAGCCCCGACAAGTTCATTGGTCTCATCAATATTTTTTATGCTGTTGCCTGATCAAGTGTTGGTATATGGCGATTGTGCAATTAACCCTGAGCCTAATGCTGAGCAACTAGCGGATATCGCTATCCAGTCTGCAGATTCAGCTGCTGCTTTTGGTATTGAACCCAAAGTTGCCATGATAAGTTACAGCACAGGTAGTTCAGGTCATGGTGCTGATGTTGAAAAAGTTGCTCAAGCTACCGCGCTTGCCAAAGCGAAAAGGCCTGATTTAGTAATAGATGGTCCTTTGCAATATGATGCTGCAATTATGGAGAATGTGGCAAAGAAAAAAGCACCTAATAGCCCTGTAGCAGGTAAAGCAACTGTATTTATTTTCCCTGATTTAAATACAGGTAATACAACTTACAAAGCCGTACAACGCTCTGCAGACTTAGTTAGTATTGGACCAATGTTACAAGGCATGAACAAACCTGTGAATGACTTGTCTCGTGGTGCATTAGTAGATGATATAGTTTACACCATCGCATTGACTGCTATTCAGGCTACGCAAATTTAAGCGTTATATCATGTCAACTATACGGTAAAACATTGGCTAGAAACTTATAGGTTGTAGAATAAACAATGACAATATTTATCTCGGTTATCCGCTAATAAAGTTAAAGTTAACCGTTATAAATAGCTTATTCACCACAATTAAATATCAACGTGTTGTTTTATGAAGTTTAGCCGATTTTTATCCACAGAATATGAGTAGACAAAAAACATACTGCATGCTTTTCTCTTTAAAAACAATCAAGTAAGACTTTACCACAAGATTACTCACAATTATATCCACAGCTTTTGTGGATATAATTAATTTAATAAAGTTACTCAAACAAGCTAAACCATGTGATTTACCCTGCAAAAAGCCTTGCTTTTACTCTTTTCAGACAGAAGAGCTCACTTTTATTGCAGCTTCCTCGTTTAGCTTCTTTTTATTACTTGTTCTCGTTTGAATTTCATATACAAATAAATTCAAAACTATGTTTACTAGGAAAAGACCCTACTTTATAGAGCAACAATCAAAAATTTCGCATTTCGCATTTCGCATTTCGCATTTCGCCCAAAATTAAACTATTGTTTAATAGCTAAGTACATAAAGTACCTTCGCTTTTATTAATTCTAATAGGGACTATTAAGGAGCATGGATGTGATTAAGATAATGTTGGTAGATGACTCACAGGTTTTATTGAGTCTGATAAAAGAAATCATTAATGCCGATGTGCTGTTTGATACTGAGGTAATACCTTTTTCAAATGCAAGTTTGGCAAAAGAGCAATTCCTATTAATTAATCCCGATGTAGTCATAACTGATATAGAAATGCCTGATTTTGATGGCCTTCAATTAATTGAATATATCAAGTCTGTTAGTAAAACGATTATATTAGCAATGTCAGGTAGTAACTTTAAAGAAAATAGCACAGAAACTATTTTATTTTGTGCGCAGGCAATGGGTGCTGATTACGGTATTTTAAAGGATGATATCTCTGAAAAATTTTCACTACTTGCCACAGACATCATTACAAGACACTGCCTATCCTAGTTAATGCTTGAATTAAGAACAAGTAAAAGCTCAAATGATTCAAGGTCAATAAATTATTGAATTACGATTAGATTTTTTATCTAATTGTGCTTTACTCATTAATAGTAGGAAGTTATCAAGTGCACTTAAGCCTGAGAGTTTTCTCATCTAGTAATAATCAGGGAGTTGCTGTTAATCACCGAGACGGGCTAAGTAATAAAGCACTAATAAATCTCTGCTAATTAGGAGTATTATCAATGGTTCAAGAGGACGTATCGAAATCCCTATCTAGGCTTACACCTGGCTCACCTATTATCGTCGAAGTATCCATTCCCCCAAGCACAAAGATTAAATTTAAAAGCATCTTTGTCGGTTTATTTCCGAAAAAATTTATCCTCATTCAAGCGCCTGATTTAAGCCGAAATACCGAACTTGCTGGCAATATGAACCAAGGGGTAGCGTGTACTATTAGAAGTATTGTTGAAAAGCATGAAGGAGCACTCGTTGCTTTTATCACGAGTATAGAGCGAACAATAAACATTCCCGCCAAAATGCTAGTACTAAATATCCCGCAACAAGTTGTCATACAGTCGCTGAGAAAAGAAACAAGAATTGAGACACAATTAAATTTTGAAGCAACCGTTAATAACTCATCATTAAAAGGTGTAATAGTAAACCTTTCACTAGAAGGCTGTTTATTAAGCACTAAGCAAGAAGAAAAGCCTGCCATTAGTAAAGGCGACTTAATAACCTTAAATATTACTGATACAGCATTAAGAGATTTTGAGTCAATCAAAGGCATTGTATGCAACGTAAAATCGTCTGCAAATATAAATCATTTAGGCATTAACTTTATTGAGGAGTCACACGAAATTATCAAGAACTTACTTAAAAAAGTGTTATTTTCGAGTTAAACAAAGCTCTATTCCCCGTATCATACTATTTACTGTCTGACCTTCTCCCAAACTTAATCAGCTATTAGTGTTATTCATTTGTTTACTGCAACCTTATTTCTGTCTTAAGAAAACGGATAAAGCCGATAGTTTCTGATATCATCTAAGCCATAATTATTAGATGTTTGGATACCCAGTAGATATGATCACTCTTTATGGAATTAACAATTGCGATACTGTAAAAAAAGCACTGAAATGGTTAACGGCAAATAATATAGAGCACCAGCTTTATGATTTTAAAAAACAAGCATTAACGCCTGAATTACTGACCAGCTTTGTAAAAGAAAGTGACTGGTCATTATTACTCAATAAGCGCAGTACTACTTTTCGTAATTTGCCTGATGAAATAAAGAATAATTTAACGGATGAAGTCATGTTTAATGCAGTGCTTGAGCAGCCAACCTTGTTAAAAAGACCTTTGTTACCTTATCAAGATAAATTAAATCTAGGTTTTAAAGCAGATCAATACCAAGCGCTTTTTACAACCGATATAACATAGGAGCTTATCGTGACCTTAGCTCAAAATGAACTTCAAGAAAGCGCAGTGATCAAACTTGCCAAAACCTTAATGGCCAAAGCATCGGTAACCCCTGAAGATGCAGGATGCCAAAAATTAATTTCCGAACGATTAGCCAAGTTAGGTTTTGTCAATGAAACGATGGTTTTTGCCGATACCACCAATTTATGGTCGCGCCGCAATGGCCAAGTTAAAACAACCTCATCTAATGGCGTAGATAAACAAGATTTGGTTTTTTGTTTTGCTGGCCATACCGATGTCGTACCTGCTGGTAACCTTGAGCTTTGGCAAACACCACCCTTCGAGCCAACCATTATTGATGGAATGTTATATGGCCGTGGTGCTGCAGACATGAAAGGCAGTATAGCCGCGATGATCGTAGCAACAGAGCGCTTTGTTGAAGATCACCCTGATCATTATGGTGCTATTTCTTACCTGATCACTAGCGATGAAGAAGGCCCTTTTATTAATGGCACCACAAAAGTTATTGATACCTTAGAAGCGCGTAATGAAAAAATCAGCTACTGTATTGTTGGTGAACCATCTAGCACAAACCATGTTGGCGACATCATCAAAAATGGTCGACGGGGCTCAATTTCTGCTGAGGTCGATATTAAAGGCAAGCAAGGCCATGTAGCCTATCCTGAGCACGTAAAAAACCCAATACATATGGCTATGCCAGCATTAACAGAGCTAAGTCAACTGCAATGGGACCAAGGCAATGACTACTTCCCAGCAACCAGCTTTCAAATATCAAATATCCATTCAGGCACTGGCGCAACGAATGTTGTACCTGGCCATATAACGGCATTATTTAACTTACGTTACAGTACAGAATTAACCGATCAAATAATCGTTGAGCAAGTTGAATCTGTATTAGATAAGCATAAATTAGATTACAATATTAAATGGACTTTTAATGGTAAACCTTTCTTAACTGAATTAGTTGAACAAGAAGATAGTTTTTTAACAGCAGTATGTGATGCAGTTCAATCGGTAACACTGAATAAACCCCAATTATCAACTTCGGGGGGGACTTCCGACGGCCGTTTCATCGCACCTACTGGCGCACAGGTTATTGAACTAGGCCCATGTAATGCCACCATACACCAAGTAAACGAATGTGTTTCTTGCCATGACTTAGAAAAGTTAACAGATATTTATTACGCCTGTTTAGTAAATATCTTAAGCAAAAATTAGCATTAGATTACTATTAGCCATAATATTGACTTGAGACTTAAAAATCAGAGTAACATGACAAAGCCAATCGCATTAATTGATAGTAAAGTAATGACAGAGTTGTTAGGGCAAACTGAACAACATCTTCATTATTTAAGTGACACTGTAGCAATACATAGTGATATGTTATCTGATTTTTTGCTGTTAACGAAAGCAGCAAAAAAGGTCGGCATTGAGCTGAAAATTGCCAGTGGTTTTCGCTCTTTCGATAGGCAGTTAATGTTATGGAATAATAAATTCAGCGGCAAAACCATGATTAAAGATGCGCATGGAAATAACGTCGACAAATCAAGCTTATCTGACGAAGAAATCTTACATGCTATTTTGCTGTTTTCTGCCTTGCCTGGTACAAGCCGACATCACTGGGGCTGCGATATCGATGTTTATGCCAGTAATTTATTAGCGGATGATTACCAACTGCAACTAGAGTCTTGGGAATACTCCCCTCAGGGGCCATTGGCTGAACTTTCTGATTGGTTGAACAAAAACGCCCATAAATTTGGTTTTTATTTCCCCTATGCAACATATCAGGGCGGCATTGCAGCTGAGCCATGGCACTTATCTTACGCTCCTATTGCCCAGCATTATCAAACTGCACTTTGTAATAACCTCAATATTGACAAACTCGCGCACTGCCTCACAAATAGCCAAATTCTTGGTAAAGAAACCTTACTTGCCAACTTGCATGAAATTATCAAGCGCTACATTCTTAATGTTCACCCGATACCTGAAAATTGTTATATGCCCAAATTAGACTAATTTGTATAATAGTATCGTATAATAAAGCAGGCCGTTATTAGACTGCATGTAAAACCATTTAACAGTAAGAGGAAGTCCTGTGGAAGATTGGTTAATAATCACAATAATCGTAGTAGCAATGGCCGTTATTATCGGCAATTTAAGCACTTTACAAAAAAATACCAAGCAAAAAATGCGTGCTAAGGGACTTAATGATTTAAAAGAAACCTTACCTAGAACAAATAAGGCTGATCATAAAATGAAAAGTATCAGCAAAAAAACCTAAAAAGCTTATCACCTTAGAAAATCTCATCAAAACACTTACAAAATTAATACCAGCCTCACGATTAAGTCTAAATAAATATCAGCTACTAGCGCCAGTACACCTAACCCACAATCGAACACGTGAATATTTATTCACAATAACCAAATAAAAACATCAACACATGTTCGGATTAGTTTTTCTAATGTGAAAGGGTATTTTTTTTAGTTTGTCACTGTCAGGTTATCTTATTAATATACACTTGTTTTCTGAGTTAGCGCAATGAAACGCTACAACTCCCATATAGGGTTTCATTAACTAGATTACGCTGAAAAGAAGGTAAACACGTGTTTCACTCTTTTCTCTCTGACATGTTTCTTGGAAATTTAACTTCCTTCTATCAACTTGATATTTAAGTTGGCCCGCATTTTATGCGGGCTTTTTTTTGTCTTTTTTTACCTTATTGATAAATAGCAAAGCAAACTTGTTTTATAACTGGCCTAAGACTTGTGCTGGTTCCACCTTGGTGGCTCGCCATGCAGGGTATAAGGTTGCAAGGAAGCTCATTAACAGTGCAGTTACAACCGTGACATATACATCGGGCATGTGTAAGGCACTAGGCAGGTAGTTAATAAAATACACATCGCCTGAAAGGAAAGTTACCTTAAAAAAGCTTTCAACGGCACTAATCAGCTCGGTTAGATTCAGTGCGAGATAAACACCCAACAAGCTACCAAATAAGCAACCTAAGACACCATTTACCAAGCCCTGTATCATAAAAGAAAACATGATCACTGGAGAGCTTGCTCCCATTGTTTTTAAAATAGCAATATCACCCTGTTTTTCATTAACGGCCATGATTAAAGTAGAAACAATGTTAAAACTCGCCACAGCAATAACCAAGACTAATACTATAAACATCACCATACGTACCAATTGGATATCTTTAAATAGATGTCCTTGCGTACGTGTCCAGTCCTTAATGTATACATAGTGATCAAAGTTATAAGCAACGTCTCTTGCTATTTGTCTGGCATTAAATACATCTGAAATTTTTAACCGTATACTTTGCGCTTGCATAGCACTGTAAGCCATTAACTTGCTTGCTTGAGCAAAGTTAACATAAGCTAAGGTATCATCAATCGTGCCACCAAAGTTGAATATAGCCACTACTTCCACTTGCTGAGTTACTGGAGCAGAGAAAAGCTGTTTTATATCATTACCTGCAGTACCTAGTTGTGAGTTTTTGCTAACTTTAACCTGGGGAGCAGGCAGCAACAGTTGCAATTTATCACCAACGCCTACGCCAAGCTTTTTGGCTATGCCGCTGCCAATCACTATGCCAGTTCGATTGTTTTCACTAATAATTTCATTTAATGATTGCCAACTGCCATCAACAATATAATCCTCAATACTTGATACGGTAGTCTCTAGCCTTACATCAACGCCTCGTATTTCAAGGGCTTTTAACTTCAAGCCATGTTGCAGCATACCGGTCATATTTATCATTGGCGCCGCGGCAAGAACGTTTGGTTGTTGCTGTATTTTTTTGATGCTTTTTGACCAATTAGGTATTGGTTCATTAACTGCTACCAACTCAGCCTGAGGAACAATTGAGAGGAGCTTTTGTGAAAGCTCTTTCTCAAAGCCATTCATAGCACTTAATACCACAATTAATATAGAAACACCTAAGGCAATGCCTATAGTCGATGAAGCAGAAATAAAAGCTGAAAAACCATTGCCGTGTCGGCTGCGCACATAGCGCCATCCTAAAAATAAACTGAGTGGTTTAAACATGTTTTATTTCACTACCATTAACTTGAATTTCATTATTACCTGTTTCAGCATTGAGCACGGTCTGCTCTTTAAAAGGTAACAATTTCCCCTGGGTAAGTCTCACTTGCCTATCCATTCGCATCGCAAGGCTTAAGTCATGGGTAACAATAACAAAACTCGTTTTTATGCTGGTATTTAAACTGCGAATCAACTGATATATTTGCTCAGCTGTTTCACTGTCTAGGTTACCCGTAGGTTCATCAGCTAAAATAAGAGACGGTTTAGTCACGAGCGCTCGAGCGATAGCAACACGTTGACGCTCCCCTCCTGACAGCTGTGCTGGCCGATAATCAATGCGGTGCGACAAGCCAACTTGTTCAAGCATGTCCTGCGCTGCTTGCAATGCAGCTTTTGGCTTATCTCCACGAATCATCAGGGGCATTGCAACATTCTCTAAAGCAGTAAACTCCATCATTAAGTGATGAAATTGATAAATAAAGCCAATATGATGATTTCGAAATGTTGCTCGCTGTTTATCAGATAATTGATGAATGTCTATATCGTTGATAAAAACCTGCCCAGAGCTTGGGATATCTAAAGCACCAGCGAGGTGTAAAAAGGTGCTTTTACCACAACCTGAACTTCCAACAATGGCCAGTAACTCTCCTTGTTTAACGCTTAGTTCGAGCTTATCTAAAACATTGCTTTCTATTTCACCTTGTTGATAGATTTTTGTTAGTTGAGTACAGCGTAAAACCTCAGACATATTCTTCCCTTCATTTATGTCAGCATCTTTTGACATATGTAGATATGATTTATTCATTACGTAAAACCTCTGCAGGCTGCGTAGTTGAAGCTTGATATGCGGGGTATAACGTAGCGACAAAACTCATTACCAGCGCTGCGACTATTATTGTCATTACATCAAGCCATTCAAGTTGTACCGGTAATACCTGTACACCAAAGCCAAATAAATTCAGGCCTAATATGGTTAACAAGCTGTTTAAATTTAACGTTAATAGTACACCAAATATACCACCCAATATCACGCCCCATAAGCCATTGACCATGCCTTGGGTGATAAATATTTTAACCACACCTAAACGTGATAAACCCAAGGTTTGTAATATGCCTATCTCGCCTTGTTTATTAATAACCACCATAACAAGCGCAGAGACAATATTAAAAGCGGCAACAGCAACAATTAAACTTAACATCAGCCACATCATATTTTTCTCCATTTTAACGGCAGAAAAAAGTGTGCCTTGGCTTTCGTCCCAAGTACTAAACTGTATTGATGAAGGTAGCTGCTGGCTTTGCTGTTTTAGGTCAGCAACGACTTTACTGGCGTTAAAAGCATCATCTAAATATAAGCGTAATTTATCAATGCCATCACCATGACGCCTTAATAACTTAGCGCCATATAAACTATTAATATAAACCATGGCATCATCAACTTGTGAGCCGACATTAAAAATGCCACCTACAGTAAAAACTCTTTGCACCGGTATACGCCCCATAGGGGTAAATATACTTTTGTTAGGTAGAACTAGACGTACTTCATCACCTAAAGATACTCGTAACTTACTCGCTAATGACTCACCTAAAATTATCGAATACGGTTGTTTGATTAAACTCGTCATAGAGCCAGAGACTAAGTGGCTGTTGATAATATTATCAGCTTCATATTCAGGTACTATGCCTTGCATTAACACCCCCTGTAAGCCAGTGGGTGATTGAATTAAGGCCTCAGCTTCTAATAGTGGGCTTACGCGTAAAACATGGGGGTGCTGTGATAAGGGTTCTTTTAATGCAAGCCAGTCAAAATCTGACTTTTTAGTCGCTTTGACGTTATCGTTTGCCACTTTATCAACAATAATGTGCGGGACTAATCCTAAAATGCGCTTTTTTAATTCGCCTTCAAAACCATTCATGACTGACACAACAGTAATCAGCGAAGCAACACCAAGTAAAATGCCAACAATAGAAAAAAAAGTAATAAATGAAACAAAACCAGTATGGCTTCTGCTGCGACTATAGCGTAATCCAATAAAGAGACTAATAGGTTGAAACATTGAGGTATTTTTACTTACTATAACGTAGATGTAATATGCTCGATAGCATAGCACATTGACATATTTTGTCGGAATTAATTAAGCTAACATTACCTTTTTTATGATATAACTTTGTTGCTAAATATTACTTAACTCAAGTCACTTCAATTATGGATGAAGCCTATCACATGAATGAGCAAAAAAAATCAAGCAATAACCAAGAGAAACTGCAACAGTATCATGAGTTTTTTGCTATTGAATATGACTTCACCTTAAACATCATGCCGCTTGCTGATAGTGATGTCACCACGTTTGAGCATTTTGTCAGTAAAATGCCAATGCCCTTTAAATTAGCTAGTGATATGGTCAGTATAGATCAAGCCGCTTTACGCCCATTACAAGCGTTGACGGGTATCACGTCTCAGTTAGTTGATTTTTTAAATCATCAATCACAAAAAATTGACTTACTTATTGGTTATATTTTAAGTCAACAGGATGAAGAGCAACATCGCTATCAGGGCATAAAATTTGGCGGTGGCGGAGTAAAATTTAGTGCTACAACCGCTTTTAAGCTTGGCCAAAAACTAGAAATGAAGTTATTTCTGCTAGAAAGTAACTGTGCGGTATTTTGCTTTGGTGAAGTTATTGATATAACTGAAATTGATGTAGAAGGCCATCCGCAATATCAACATAAAGTTATTTTTCACTTTATTAGAGAAGATGACCGTGAAGTTTTAGTGCGAACCAGCTTGCATGAGCAGTCAAAGCAATTGCAAAAACTATCACAATTGCGTAATCAAAACACTGAGTCCTAAACGTTTACCTCTAATATTAAACGCAAATTCTATTCAAGGTTTTTTCAACATCAGTCGACGTTTGTTGTTGTACTTGTGCATGCTCCGCTGCAGAGGATAAGCTTTGATTAATATCGCGTCCTAACGAAACCACCGACATCATACTGTCATTAATAGATGATGTCGCACTTTGCTGCTCTTGTGTGCCACTAGCAATTTGCGAGGTTAAGTTATCAACTTCTTGGAAAGCAATACCAACCTTATCAATTGCATCGACAACTTCTGCAGAGTACGATAACGACTCATGTGTAAGTTTTTGTCCGCGGCTGATAGCACTTACCGCATTTGTAGACTTCTCTTGTAAACCTTCAACCATAGATTGAATTTCAACAGTTGCTTCTTGTGTTCTATGAGCAAGGGCTCTCACTTCATCGGCAACAACGGCAAAACCACGACCTTGTTCACCAGCTCTAGCAGCTTCTATAGCAGCATTTAATGCCAAAAGGTTAGTTTGATCAGCAATACCACGAATAACATCCAATACAGATCCTATTCGAGCACTTTCTTCTTGCAACAAGCCCATTTCACTGGCCATCACTTCAACTTCACTAGCTACCGACTCAATTGTTTTTTGACTCGTATTTGATGAATTAACACCTTCACTTAAGGTATTCATTACTGAGCTTGTCGTCTCGCTTACTTGCCCTGCACTTTGTGATAATGTCGCTGAAGTATTCGCTACTTCTTCAATAGCTTGAGCCATTTGCTCAACTTGTCTCGTTGACTCATCAACGGAAGAGACAGAGTTACTCATTTGCACAGATAACTGTGTTGAGCCTTGACGTAATATTTCTGACTCTTGACGAATCTCTTTAACGACATCAGACAAACCCACAACAAAGTCACCTAAGCCATTACTTATTTGTGCCAAGTCATCATTGCTATCATCTTTTAATGGAGCAGGCGGTGCTTTCTCTGTACTAACAACCATATCAAGGTAGTTCTTGAACTGCTGTAAACGCTGAGTAACTTTTACATTGAAGAATAAAAAACTTGCTACCAGTTGAACCGCTAACATCATTGCTAGAAAGCCAAATAAACCGTATTTACCTAAACTATCGATAGTAAATAGTGCGGTAAAAGTAAAAAGAAGGCCGGTGGCCAAGGTAGGTAAAAGTAAATTTATTGCCAACTTATTAAACATATGAAGTTTTCCATCAGTGAACGTTTTTAAAGGTAATTTTACATTATTGGATAGTTAAGTTACCTAGATCTTTGAAACTTTGCTAGTATTTTTTAATAATGAACATCTTAGTAAAGCAAGTTAACTTAACCTGTAGATAAGGACAAAGGTAAACCATGGCTATAATTTTAATAATTTTCGCGCTAGGCAGCATTATTGGTGGTATTTTATTGCTCAGAAAATCTGCGAAAAAATTTAATTTAACCGCTGAACAATTAAAAGCTGTCAAAGAACGTAATGAGCAAATTGACAAACAAGACAAAGAAGAAAAATAATTTATGTTGCTAACACGCTAATGATTTAACTAGCAACTACAGCTTCACCTGGTATTAATAACAAATTAGCAAATAGCAACAAAGTTACTTCACGGGCTAATTTCGATACAGAGTTTTAATTAAATGATAACCAAACTTAGTTTTTATCGGGCCATGAACTTTCAATATTGGCCTTTTAAAGACTACATCATCAAACGCTTTCACCATTTGGCCACGGCGAAATTCACCTAAATCACCGCCCTTTTTCTTAGAAGGACAGATTGAAAACTTTTTTGCTAACTGAGCAAAGTTTCCACCTTTATCTAGTAGCACTTTAATTTCCATTGCCTGTTTCTGAGTTTTAACCAAAATATGCAATGCACAAGCTGTTGCCATAATATTTCTCAACCTTACTGATTTCATTAAACCTATACGTTATTATCCCCTATTTACACGAAGATTTTCTGCTAATATTACAATTAATTACTTTACTTAACGTTTTTCTGACATAAAATGTCATGAATTTTTAGCTACTTCTGCGGTCAACCTTATGACAACTATTAAACACCTCTTTGATAATAATAAAAAATGGGCTGAGCAAATCACCAATGAAGATCCTAATTTCTTCAAAAGCCTATCTAAACAACAATCCCCCAAATATTTATGGATAGGTTGTTCAGATTCTCGTGTCCCCGCCAATGAACTACTTGGCATGCAACCTGGTGAAGTTTTTGTTCATCGCAATATAGCCAACCAAGTTATTCATACCGACCTTAATTGCCTATCTGTTATTCAATATGCCGTGGATGTTTTAAAAGTTGAGCATATTATCGTTTGCGGTCATTATGGTTGTGGTGGTGTTGGCGCTGCTCTTGATGACAAAAGCCACGGTTTAATTGATAATTGGTTACGACATATACAAGATGTGCATCGTTTCCATCAAGAAAAAATGGATGCTGTTAAGGGTGAAAAAGAACGTGTAGATTTATTATGTGAGCTGAATGTTATTGAACAAGTAGCCAATATCTGTAATACCACTACATTACAAAATGCGTGGCAAGCAAAACAAAAAATCACTGTTCACGGCGTAGTTTACCGCTTACATGATGGCATATTGAAAGACTTAGATGTCTCTACAACTCAAGCTCCTTAACAAGTAATCCTTGTTTTAAACAAAAAAACCAGCATAGCTGGTTTTTTAATAATAAAGTTAAACTAACAACGTTAACTTAACTTATCTTGTCACTTTATAGAACACCACGTTCCATTTGGTTAAGTTCAATTGATTTAAACAAGGTAGAGAAATTACCTTCGCCAAAACCTTGATCATTAACACGTTGGATCATCTCAATAAAGATAGGGCCAAATAAGTTTTTAGTGAAAATCTGTAATAGGTAAGTATTTTCGCCTTGGCTATCCACTAAAATTTGATGCGCCTTAATTCGTTCTTTATCTTCTTTTACCCAAGGTACACGGTCAAAGATTTCATCATAATATTCAGGAACAATGTTCAGGGTATCAATAATACCGCTATCAAGTTTATCTAACGAACCAACCAAATCATCAGTAATAAAGGCCAAATGCTGAACACCAGGTCCATTATACTCTTCTAAATATTCATCAATTTGATTATCTTTGCTGCCTTTCCCTTCATTAATTGGAATACAGAACTTGCCACAAGGTGATTGTAAAGCATAAGAAATCAAGGCTGTTTTAATCCCCTTAATATCAAAATAGCGAACTTCAGTGAAACCAAAAACGTCTTTATAAAAATCAGCCCACTTGTGCATAGTGCCCTGATAAACATTGTTAGTTAAATGATCTACGGCTAAGAAACCTTTATCTTCAACAACAACTGGCTCAGCTAAGTCTTCAAAGTCAGTATTATATATTAAGCCTTTATTTTTACCGATATCAGCAAATTTATCGATAAAGTAGATAAGACTATCACCGATACCAAAAATAGCGGGGTATGGTAATTTATTCTCTTCATTTTCCGCTGACTTTGCTCCACGCTTAACGGCCTCTGTAAAAGCAAACTCAGCATCTTCAACGCGCCAGCCCATAGAACAAATTGCCGGTCCGTGACTTTTAGCAAACTCTTTTGAAAAACCAGATTTTTCACGGTTTAATAAAAAGTGAATGTCATTCTGATTAAAGTAATCAATATCACGACCTTTAAATTTTTTGGTTTTAGAAAAACCAAAACCATAAAAAGCTTTTTCCATGAAGTCTGAATCGGGTGTTGCATATTCAGTAAACTCGATGCCACATAATTTTAATG
>Ga0114909_1000542_pt1 | contig 27126 bp, 27 predicted proteins | sample MalvireepMed_906_FD_87290 | JGI IMG/M metagenome (GOLD analysis project Ga0114909, IMG submission 87290) | Marine viral communities from the Global Malaspina Expedition - Malaspina viral metaG DeepMed_906 | ecosystem: Environmental > Aquatic > Marine > Oceanic | place: Mediterranean Sea...
GTAGAAAACATAATTATTGTAAAAAGCTCTGTTAATCGCAAATTGCAGCTAGCAGCCAAGAAGGCCCTAGCTCAGTGGCAGTATGCACCAAATAACAACTTTAAGGAAAGTTATGAAATTATCTTTGAGTTCAAATAATGACAAAGACAAAGCTACACACCACATTGATTGCTTTGGGTAAGTTAACCAATAATTAGTGTCGCTAATTCTTCATTTTCCGGTAACTTTTCTGCGACAAGTTTGCCAGTTACACAATGATAAGCCAAACCAGTCATAAGTTTCTTAAAAACGCCTTTCATCACAGGTCGCATTATTAATTGCCCCAGCAACCAGCCTAAAGGACCTGCTTTAACAACAAAATCTGCCGACATAAAGATTTCACTGCTATTTTCGTCAATTGCTGTTACTTTCATTTCTGCGTACATGCTTTTTAAAGGCAATGAATGCTCAGAAAGCACCATTTTGAAACCTTGACCTTCTTGGTATTCAATGATTTCTTCCACTAAACTTGAACCATCATTAAAGGTGCACAACCTCTTTGCCCCTAAACCTGAAGTTATATCACCAACGATAGGAGATGACTGAATGGTTGTTGCAAACCTTTCAACACTGCTAAAGTCTTGCAACACTTGCCAGATCTTTTCTGCTGATACGTTAACTTTTATCGAATTTTCAGTATGATGCGCCATGTTTATTCACCTTATATTTAATTTAATGCTGCTAATTAATTAGCTAGACTGCTTTTGTTTGTGCTTGTAGACCTAGGATGATAATTTCGATTGCCATGCTTAAGTCGTTTTCAAAATCGGGTTTTAGTGCCTGAAACTCATCTAGTTGATAAACTTTTTTTAGTGCATCACTTTGCATAGTAGCAGCCCAATAATTTGCAGTTGCCGCATAACTCAGGGTTAAAAACCTAAATGCTTTCTCACCTTCAATATCTGGATACACCCTACTGATATCTAAAGTAATGCTATAGAGTAAATTCATTGCCAAGCGCTTAAATTCTAGCAATTGTTCAAACGAACTATTTCTTTCAAGAGAGGTAAAAAGAATGGGCATCAAATCGAGTAGCTTTCGCTGAGATAACATTGAGTTTAACCAAGCATCCGCAAAAATTTTGACCTCTACCCCCTGATCCAGCAATTGTAATTGCTTACGATACTCTTCAACCCACAGCTCAAATAAGTCAGCAAATACATTTAAAAAAATATCATCTTTTGAACTAAAGTAACGATACATGTTGGACTTGGTAAAACCTGCTTCAACTGCAATGCTATTAAAGCTCACCTTGTCGTAACCCTGTTTTTTAAATAACGTAAAAGCGGCCTGGTAAATGGCTTCTTTTCGCTCATTCTTTTTTTCGTCTGTTCTTGCTCTTTGCCAACTCATACTTACCGCTTAAGTGCCCAGTAGTCTCTTAAGTGAAGACAATAAGAGACCATGAGTCTCTTGTCAACAAAAAGATCTGTTAAACTTTTTTATCGGCAACAAAAAAGCGACCACTCTAAGAGTAAGTCGCTTTTTATTTTGTCTATTATTTAATTTCTATATAGAGAAATTAACCGGTCACCATTATTCTACCGTGACTGATTTTGCTAAGTTACGTGGCTGATCAACATCAGTACCTTTAATAATCGCTACATAATAAGAAAGCAGCTGTAATGGTAAGGTATAAACAATTGGCGCTATGATGTCATCACACACAGGTACATTGATAACTTTACAGGTATCATCACTTGAAAAGTTGGCATCGCTATCAGCAAAAACATACATTAAACCACCACGGGCACGTACTTCTTCCACATTTGATTTAAGTTTTTCAATTAGATCATTTTTAGGTGCTACGACGATAACAGGCATTTCAGCATCAATTAAGGCTAGTGGACCATGTTTCAATTCGCCCGCTGCGTAAGCTTCAGCATGAATATATGAAATCTCTTTCAACTTCAGTGCACCTTCCATTGCGATTGGGTATTGATCACCACGACCTAAGAACAATGCGTGATTTTTATCAGCAAAATCTTCCGCCAAGTCTTCAATTGGTGAAGCAAGCGCTAATACTTCATCAAGTTTTGCCGGTAATGACATTAATGATTGGGTGATTTCTACTTGCTTGTCAACTGACATACCGTGATGTTGACCGATGGCAACGGTCATCATTAATAAGCCAACTAATTGTGTTGTGAAAGCTTTAGTTGATGCTACACCAATCTCTGCGCCAGCTTTCGTCATAAAGGCTAAGTCAGACTCACGTACTAAAGATGAACCTGGTACGTTGCAAATGACTAAACTTGATTGATAACCAATTTCTTTGGCTAAGCGCAATGCCGCTAGCGTATCTGCTGTTTCACCTGATTGTGAAATGGTTACTAATAAAGAGTTTTTAGGTACAAACGATTTGCGGTACCTAAATTCACTAGCAATTTCAATATTACATGAAACGCCAGCAAGTTCTTCTAACCAGTATCTTGCGACCATACCTGAATGATAACTGGTACCACAGGCAATAATTTGAACATGCTCTACATTTTTAAATATCTCATCAGCGCCTTCACCGAAAGTATTTATATCAAGTACGCCTCCAACAACACGACCTTCTAACGAGTTACGAATAGCGGTAGGTTGTTCATAAGTTTCTTTCAACATGTAATGACGGTATTCACCTTTATCACCACTGTCGTGTGATACGCTAGCTTCTTTTGCTTCACGTTCTACTGGCTGGCCATTGATATCAAAAATATTAACGTCAAAGCGACTAATTTGCGCAACGTCACCTTCTTCTAAATATGAAAATTTACGCGTTACAGGTAATAGCGCCATGATATCCGAAGCGATAAAGTTTTCACCCAAACCATAACCTATAACTAGAGGGCTACCTGAACGAGCAACAACAATATTGTCTTTGTCGCGATTATCCATAACTACGGTACCATACGCACCTTCAAGTTGCTTAACCGCCTTTTGTACTGCAGCTAATAAGCTATCACTTGTTTTTAATTCATGATGAACAAGGTGAGTAATAACTTCTGAGTCAGTTTGAGATAAAAATTCATACCCTAACCCTTGTAAATGAGTACGTAGTGATTGGTGATTTTCAATAATACCGTTATGCACTACCGCAATAGTATCATTTGAAACATGTGGGTGAGCATTCACTTCGCTTGGTGCACCATGTGTTGCCCAACGCGTATGTGCAATACCTGTTCCACCAGCTATTGATTTTTGTTCAAGTGCTTGAGCAAGTTCTTGCACTTTACCTAAACGCTTTATATTGAGTAATTGCTTATCTTGACCAATAACTGCTACACCAGCAGAGTCATAACCTCGATACTCTAATCGTTTTAAACCTTCAACTAAAATAGCTGCTACATCACGCTGCGCTACTGCGCCAACTATGCCACACATAATTTGTATTCCTTGTTCGTTTTAGCATTATGCCGAGTAAAAAAGACGGCAATAATGAGTTGTTAATATTTTTATTCTCAAATAAGTCTAGGCAATAATAAGTTTAACGCCTTGCTTCAACAGCTCTGATTGTACTTCACTCGATAGACCATCATCGGTAATCAAAGTGTGTACTTGCTGCCAAGAGAGTTCTAGATTGGGTATTTTTTTTGCTATTTTGGCTGACTCCACCATAACAATCACTTCACGGGCAACTTCTGCCATGACTCGGCTTAAGCCGATCAACTCATTGAATGTAGTGGTTCCACGCTCGATATCTATGCCGTCAGCACCAATAAATAACTGGTCAAAATCATAAGAGCGTAATACTTGTTCAGCGACTTGCCCTTGAAATGCCTCAGAATTAGCATCCCAAGTACCACCGGTCATCAATAATGTCGGTTCATTTTCCAGTGCATGAATTTCATTGGCAATGCTCAAGGCATTAGTCATAACCACTAAACCTTTTTTATTCGCTAACTCACTTACTAAAGCAGAAGTAGTTTGCCCGCTATCAATAATGATACGATTATGATCACGAATGAGCCGTGCCGCCTGTTTGGCAATTAACCGTTTTTGCTCAGAAAGTTCTTCACGTTTAACTTCAGTAATTTCGCTAGGCAAGGCCACAGCCCCTCCATAACGCCTTAACAATAGACCGCTATTTTCTAAAGCAGCTAAATCTTTTCTAATAGTTACTTCTGAAGTATCAAATTGCTTGGCCAAATTATCCACGCTCACTTCACCATGAGCATTTAAATCTAAAATAATATTATGGCGACGTTGCTGTGTATTTCGTTTTGACATAAGGAATAAATTATATTGTTTATTTTGTTATTTACTTTCGTTTGAAACGTTATTATCTTTCAAAACGAAAGTAAATGCAATTATTTGTTGTTTAAGCTAATACTAGTTAACTCAAATACCGTGCTTTAAAAACCAAAAAGGCGCTATAAATATAGCGCCTTAAGAACTGAGAGCAGTATAGCTTTAGTTATTTTTGCTTGGTCGTTGCCAACCTTTAATATTTTTTTGCTTAGCACGAGAAATAGCCAAGTCTTCTTGTTCTACATCTTTACCTATTACCGAACCAGCACCGACAGTAGCACCTTTACCAACACATACAGGAGCAACCAATGAACTATTAGAGCCAATAAAAGCATTATCAGCAATAACCGTCGTTGACTTATTAACACCGTCATAATTACAGGTAATAGTACCTGCGCCAATATTTACCTTGCTACCAATTTCAGCATTGCCTAAATAAGTTAAGTGTCCTGCTTTACTGCCCTTACCTAACGTACTTTTTTTCATTTCAACAAAATTGCCAATGTGTGAGTCTTGCTTCATTACCGAACCTGGTCGAATGCGAGCAAAAGGCCCCGCAGAGCAGTTCGCTTCAATAATGGCATCTTCAATAATGCTGTTTGCTTTGATCTCAACATTTTCTGCGATTTTACTATTTTTAATGATGCAGTTAGCACCGACAATAACATTATCTGCCAGTGTGACTGTTCCTTCAAAAATACAATTCACATCAATAGTAACTTCTGTACCTACCGTTAAATTACCACGCACATCAATACGTGCAGGATCACGTAAACTAGCACCTGCAATCATTAACTCTTCTGCAATACGTGCCTGAAAAGCACGCTCTAAACCTGCAAGTTGCACACGATTATTAGCACCTTCTACCTCAATTTCTGTATCAGGGTGTGCAGTAGCAATGACCTTGCCTTCGTTATGAGCTGCAGCAATGATATCGGTAAGATAATATTCACCTTGCGCATTATCACTTGATAGGTTGCTTAACCAACGTTTTAAATCACCGCCATTAGCTAACAAAATGCCAGTGTTGGCTTCGTTGATTAATAACTGCTCTGCGTTGGCATCTTTTTGCTCAACAATACCAACTACTGTACTACCATCCCGTACAATACGACCATAACCAGTAGGGTTGGCTAAATGCACGGTTAACAATGCCATGCCTTGCTCTGGCTTAGCACTCAATAAACTTTCTAAAGTTGATACTTTCGTTAACGGTACATCACCGTAAAGAACTAAGACATCTTCATCATCTTTTAATAATGGTGAAGCTTGATCAACCGCATGCCCTGTGCCTAATTGCTCTTTTTGTTCAACAAACGTTAAGTCATCACCTTGCACGTTTGCTTTTAACACATCACCACCAAAACCATAAACTAAGTAGATATTGTCTGCACCTAAATGACGAGCGCTATCGATAACATGGCTGACCATAGGTTTATCTGCAATAGGGTGTAGTACTTTTGGTAAAGAAGAGCGCATGCGAGTACCTTTACCCGCGGCAAGAATTACGACAGAGAGAGACATGATAAATCCATTCAGTTAAGCCTTTTCTACAGGCACGATAAAGCCGCTATTGTAACCAAGAACAAGCTTACTTTGCTAGTGATGATGTGTACTAGACATGTTTTCGCCTTGGGTATTATAAAAACCTGACGCACCATGTTCGATAAAGCCTAAGTTAATCATCTTGATTAAGAAGGGATCTGATTCATTATCACCAATATCAGCAAAGTCTGTACTCTGATAGTTATCACGCTTGCTAAATGCTTGTGCAATAACATTTTTATCCATTTCTATTTTCTCAAGTTGCCATTGGCTTTGTTGCTTTCCTTGCTTTATCGTCAATGAGCTGACCAAGTTCAAACTAGCATTCCATATTAGCTCACCGGCACTCTCTTTTTCTTCATCTTTCCATTGGTAAACCTCTTGTTGCCAACAGCCTATCTTCTTTCTATCAATAAGGGTTAATGAATGTCTCTTGCTATTAGGCACAAATTGCCAAATTTGTTGCCAGCGTTCTTCTGCCATTGCCTTGGCTTGATATTCAATACTGCGCATATAGTGATCAAAGTGCGCTGTTTTTTGTACGAAACCGTTTTCGAGTTTAAACCACGTTACCGATTGCTGACCATTAACCGACAATACTTTGTGTTTGCTACGCCATAAAGTTTTAAGGCTTTCAGTTGTTAATTGGCTGCCACTTAGACCTTTTATTAAACGATAATGCGCGCCCAATGAGTCTTTAGCCAAATAACATGCCTGCTCTGCTTTGACTGATAAACAGATGACATTAAATAAGAAAATAAAGGATAAAATACTTTTCATAATACACTCTAAGGCGCGTAATTTAATACGCGCCTTTATACTGAACATTTAATATAAAGAGCATTGATAGGATACTATGCTCTGCAGATAATACAGCTATTCACTTGCCGTTAAATTGGCAGCATAATTCATAATATGAAAGATTAAACTTTGCTCATTAGTACCTGTAACCAAATGAGCACCCGGTCCAGAAGCAAATACAGCAACATCTTCGCCAGCATGAGTTTCTGATGAACGCGGTACTAGTGCCTCTTGGTGAAAGCCTGGCGTCGTTGTATCTACACTCGTTAAATCAGCTCGGCCTGCAGCTATCTCAAGGTCATAAGCTTCATCAGCATTCGTTTCAGCGCCTAAGTTTTGAAAACCTCGTCCATTACTGTAGCCCAAGGTTGTATATGGCTTACCATCTTTTGCTAAACTTACCTCAGATTTACCAACACCTACGACTTTACCTAATATAGGGTTGCCACGTTTTGGATAACCTGCAATGGTAAATACATGGCTGTGATCCGCGGTTACAATAATCAAGGTATCTTCTGAGTTGGTGTTATCAATAGCTGTTTGCACGGCTTTGGCAAACTCAATTGTATCGTTTAAAGCGTTATAGGCATTACCAGCATGATGAGCATGGTCAATACGTCCTGATTCAACTGTTAGGAAGAAACCTTTCTCATTATTATCCAAAATATCAATAGCTTTACTAGTCATCTCACTTAAACTCGGTTCGCCTGCAACATCATTTCCTCTATCCGCTTCATATTGCATATGCGATTCATTAAATAAGCCCAGTAAGCGCGTAGTAGTGGCGGGGTTGACCGCATCAAAACTTGCTTGGTCAATGACATAATTGCCATCACTATAGGTCGCCAACCACTCAGCGGTTAAGTCACGACCATCACTGCGATCTCCTTCTTTTTCGCTCACTGCATCTATGCTATTAAATGTGGCATCTTTAGGTAAAAAGTGACGACGGCCACCCCCCATCACCACTTCAATACCATCAACATCTATACCAGCCATTTTCGCTTCTAGGTTAGCTTCAAAATTTACTAACTGTGAAGCGATATCTTCACAACCAGCCGTTACTGCTTCGCTTGGCATATCAGAAATATCTTCCCAATTACGCTCTGCTGATTTGGCGTAAGCTGCAGCGGGAGTTGCATGGGTGATTCGTGCAGTAGAAATGACTCCCGTTGATTTTCCGGCAATTTCGGCAAGCTCCAGTGCCGTTGTCATTTCATTGCCTGCAACACTACTACAGTCACCTCGTTGGATATCGGCATCAACACCCAAAACTCCGGCATCCGTTTTAATGCCTGACATCATTGCAGTCATTGTGCCTGCAGAGTCTGGAGTTTGTGCATCAACGTTATATGTTTTAGCAAAACCTGAAAAAGGAAAGTTTTCAAAACTTAAGCGGTTTTCTTCACCTGACATACCTTTGCGTTGCCCTGCCAAAATACGTGCAGCGGTAAGAGTAGAAACCCCCATACCATCTCCAACAAATAAAATAACGTTTTTAGCTTTGCCCTTTAACTCACTAATAGCACTCACATTTTGCCATTTTACTTCCGCACTAGTTACCGAGTTTTCACCTTGCACAAACCAATTATTTCTTGCGTTAGTCGCTAAGTTAGTTGTTGATAACGTCGTCACAGTGTCCGCACATATAAAATTAATATCGGTCACTTCATCGTTTGCTAAATTACCATCAGTGTTAGTATCTAAACCGGAATTAACAGCAATACCACCATTTTTACAGTGTTCATTACCTATCGATAATACTGTTTGACTAATGAGACTACTAACGCCATTAATACCGTTACTGCCATCATTACCCGCACTACCATTTTCGCCATCATCACAGGCTGAAATGCCACATACTACCGCAATAGCGATAATCGAATTTTTAAAGTTATTCATAAAGTTGTTCCTAAAATTATCATGTTGCTAATGAAGTTATTGCGTTAAGCCGAGTGCTCTATCAATGACATGAAAAATGACACTTTGCTCAATATTCCCTTGAACTAAATGCGCACCAGGGCCTATTGCATGTATGGAGATATCCTCGCCAGCATGGGTTTCTGAACCTAATGGAATATTGGCTTCTTGGTGAAAGCCACTATCAGTAGTATCAATAGCGGTTAAGTCGATACGACCCACATTAACTTCTTCGTTATAAGATTTGTCAGCATTGGTCTCACCAATGAAATTCCGATTACCTAACCCATTGGTATAACCTACTGTGGTATAGGGCATACCATCACTAGCGAGTGCAGGCTCTGAACTACCTACAGAAACAACCTTGCCCAAAATAGGATTACCGCGTTTAGGGTAGCCGGCAATAGTAAATACATGACTGTGATCAGCCGTAACAAGAATTAAGGTTTCTTCAGGGTCAGTCGTATCAATAGCAGCTTGCACTGCATTAGCGAATTCAATAGTGTCTGTTAACGCGTTGTACGCACTACCTGCATGGTGACCATGGTCAATGCGACCAGACTCAATAGTGAGAAAATAACCTTTGTCATTTTTGGCTAAAATATTGACTGCTTTACTGGTCATTTGGCTTAAACTTGGTTCACCCGCGATATCATTAGCTCTATCTGCTTCGTACTGCATATGGGATTCATTAAACAAACCTAACACTTGCTGCGTATTCGCTACATCTAAGCTGTCAAAACCTGCTTGATCAATAATATAGTTACCTTGCGGGTAGCTTTCTTGCCATTTCGCAGTTAAATCAACAGCATCGGTACGATCACCTTCAACTTCACTCATAGCATCCTCACTATTAAACGCAGCATCTTTAGGTAAAAAATGACGACGACCACCACCAAACATAATCTCAATTCCATCAACATCAATACCCGGATAGCGTTGCTCTAAGTTTTGTTCAAAATTGACTAATTGTGTCGCAATATCCTGACAACCCTGCTCTATAGCTTCATTAGGCATATCTGAAATATCTTCCCAATTGCGCTCTGCAGATTTTGCATAAGCTGCTGCTGGTGTTGCATGAGTAATACGTGCTGTAGAAATAACACCTGTTGATAAACCTCGCACCTCGGCAAGCTCTAATAAAGTTGCGACTTCATTACCCTTTACACTGGCACAGTTCCCTCTTGCTATATCTTCATCAACACCTAATACACCAGCATCACTTTTAAGCCCAGACATCATCGCTGTCATTGTGCCAGCCGAATCAGGTGTTTGTGCATCAACATTATAAGTTTTCACTAAGGCGCTATAAGGAAACGTTTCAAAACTTAAATAGCCCTCTTCACCAGACTTTCCTGCTATCTGCCCCTGCAAAATACGTGCTGCGGTTAAGGTCGAAATTCCCATACCATCACCAACAAATAAAATGACATTTTTTGCCTTGTTTTTTGTCTGTTGTGTTAACTTTTTCGCCAGTACTTGCTCGCCTTGTTGATACCAAGCATTCATTTTTTGATCATTTAGCAGTTCAGTAGCGGTTGCTGACAGAACGGTACTTGAAAGTATTGACGATATAGTCAAAACAATGGATTTTTTAAACATTGTTTGCTCCGAGTTATTAGAGTTTAAGAAATAATTACAGGAGCAAAACTAAAGAAAAGCTGTGAACTTAATATGACTGAAATAAGACGTTTTATTGATAGCTATTTGACAGTTCTATGACACAACGAAAACGCCAGCATAAGACTGGCATTATGAGGAAATTTCAACAAAAATAATGAGGTAATAAACTACTTTCCGATTAAACCAACTTCTAGGGCTTCAAACCAATCTAAAAATCGCTGTACATTATCGCCCTTAAATATGCGGCCATGTTGAGGACACATCATATCAATATCAAGTTTCCTTACCCGTTTTACCCAGTCATTTTTTGCTGAATTAGACGGCATCCATCGCTGATGGAACATTTTCATTTTACTAATGTGTTCATCAAAATCTTCCACGAACAATGGTGCTTCAACAGACTCAAGCGCAGCGCCAATATCTCCTGACATTAATATTTTTGCTTCAGCATCATAAACATTGAAGTTACCAGATGAATGTAAATAGTGCGCTGGGATATACTCTAAATTAACACCATCAAGTTTTAACGCATCTCCTCCATCAGCAATTGGTGCATAAGTGATGTTCTCCATGCCAAAGTGTCGAATAAACCCTTCCCAAATCCAGGGTGAATGTAATGTTGCAGAGGGTAGTGCTTGATCCCAAAGACCCAATGAAGAAATAATGTCAGGGTCTTGATGAGAGGCAAAAAGATGCGTGATTTTATTCGCAGGCACTTGTTTTATCACTGCCGATAACAATGCCGAAAAGAGCTCAATGCCGCCAGGATCCATTAATAAGGCATTATTTTTGGTGATAACAATATATTGATTAGTATCTATAATTTCATTTGGTTTCTCATCATCACGACCGAACATTAACCAAGTATGAGAATTGCTTTCAAAAAGTTTATGCGTTTTCATTAATCATTCCGTTATTTTTATTAAGTTAATCCTATCGCTTGCCTTGAGTCTCAATTGAGATTGCACCTTGAGTGCATAGCTACGATTAATAAGGGTACTCTTTTAGGGTAGAAACCATTTGCTGAGAATAATGAATATGGTCTTTAATTTTACTCGCGGCTCCTTCCACATTGTCAGCAACATTGATCAAAGCATCTTGATATTGATCACCAGCTTGAGATGCTTCAACACGTGATAACGTTGCTAAAATAACAGCATTGCGCAACTCGCTACTCAGTGTAGTAAGCTCATCACTTAGTTGGTCAATTTGCCGCTTGTAGCTATTATCAAGCTTTTGCTGCTTATTTCGAGAGCGTTGGAATACAGAATCTAGGCTATTAATAAAAGGCGAGTTGTGGGCTTTCTGGAAAACTGCATTGAAGTGTCTTATTGCTGCATCAGAGCGCACTTTATCAGCTGAAGTCTGGCTTAAATGCGCGGCTAGTTGATTAATTTTTTTTGACGAGCTTATGGTAATTTCTGCTAAGCGATCAATAAAATCAGTAAGCGGCCTAAAGCCCGCCGCTCGCTCTCCTGCTCTTAAAGCAACCGCTCTAGCATTACTTGCCGTTAATGAAAGTTGTTGCGCTATGGTGGTAGCACGATCCAACTTGGCTGCTATCTCAGCAACTGAAACAAAGTAATTATTTGACAGATCAGACATTTAATTATTGATTTAGTAAGTGGTCTATTAACTATAGACACAGACATTTACTATTGTTCACTGACTTTTATTTACTTGATCTAGATCAAGCTTTATTTTCTTCTGCCCATAATATCCAGACGAAAACAGCTTTTGCTTAGAAAGTGGAACAATAGGAGCAACGAGTCATATCTTCCCTTATAAATACTGCATGCTTTCATTTTCGCTATCTATTATAATCTCAGTGCTAGTCGACCTCTGAACCTTACTAATATTACCTTGATGACATTATGAATTTCCCCCATTTACCGCATGTATTTTTGTTAATGCTATTATTGTCCGCCCTGAGCCATGCCGAAGCAGAAAATATAACAAAAGAAGTAGAAGAAAGTCAGCAACCGGCATACTTTGATCGCCTAGCCGCTGAACGAAAGTCTTCTTTTGACCCCTATATTATTACCCCACATAAAATGACTTACTTTTTACCAATAAGTTATACCAACAATATCAACAGAGAAGCTTATGAAGGTGAAGGAGATTTTGCCGATAAACTCAATAACATTGAAGCCAAGTTTCAAATCAGTTTAAAAATTCCTTTAACAAGAGAAGCCCTTTTCACCGAAGGTGACAGTATTGCTTTTGGCTTTACGTTGCAGTCTTGGTGGCAGTTATATAATCAGAGTCTTTCTCGCCCTTTTAGAGAAACCAATTACCAACCAGAAATTTTTTATATTACGCCACTTGATTGGCAACCCTTTGCAGGAAAAACCAATTTAACTGTTGGATTTGAACATCAATCTAATGGCCGAACACAAATGTTATCTCGTAGTTGGAATAGACTCTACGCGACATTAACCTTTGCTAAAGATAACTACGCAATTTCATTGCGCCCTTGGTGGAAAATTCCTGAAGGAGATAAGCTTACTACACCTGATGAATCAGGTAACGACAACCCTGACATTACTGATTACATGGGGCATTTTGAACTAATTGGTGTTTATAAGTGGCATGAGTTTGAATTTGCTTTTACAGGACGTAGAAATTTCAAAGAAAATAAAGGAGGCATGGAGCTAGGTATGACATTTCCACTAACAGGCAAACTAAAAGCTTATCTGCAATATAATCATGGTTACGGAGAAAGTTTAATTGATTACAACCATTATCAACAACGCATTGGTATTGGCGTCGCGTTAACTGAAATTTTCTAGTGAAGTTAGTTCTAACACGGTAGAGCTAGCAAACAATACGCATGATATAGAGCATTGATGCTAGTCAGACGACTTAATGAAGTCGTGCCTCACCACAAGTAAAAAGCTAAAAGGTAAAATTCAACCCTAAGATTGGCCCATGAGTAATAGTATCGTAAACAAAGTGCCCTACTTCACTTTCATTACCCTTATTTTCATAATCAACCCAAGACGCTTTATATTTCATATCGAGGGTCATTAGTTTACTTATTTTATAGGTAACGCCAGCTTCTAACGTTGAAGTAAAATCAGCACTTAAGCCAAAGCCACCAACATCAGCCCTAGTAATAAAGTTCCATTGACGATTGATTTGGCGATTCCAGCGAATACCCGCCACAACATCAACCCAATCCTCTTTAACTTTAATTTCTGTACTACCGGAAGTTATTGCTGGATCTAAGCTCAAACTCATATCATTATCCCACCAACGTACTCCGGCAAAATAATCGAGCGTTGAACGTCCGTATTTAACTCTATATAAGCCAAGCGTTTCTAAAACACCTTGCCTAAGACCTACCTTTAAAAAGCCATCGCGATTATTGGTATGTTTCTGACTTAAATCCATAAAACCATAATCCATAGCCAGGCCCCAGCCACTTTTATGATGCGCTTCAAAGTGAACCATGGCTGCCATGTCTAAGTTATCTAATATGGTTTTAAAATCAACATCAACAGGAGCACCAGATACACGACCAATACTGGCGTCACCTACAATGCTTGTGCCCATAATGTACGGCTCTAATTCGAACGTCCAAGTATCAGCATATACTGAAAAACTAAATGAACTGAAGAATACAGCAAATATAAGCTTGTTCTTTTTCATAATATAATCCTTTAATCATGCAGTGATGTACTTTTAGCAAACTAATTAAGTCATTCAGCAGAAAGAAGACTTTTATACTAGTCTGCATAACCCAAAAGCTCCACTAGTTCACTAATGGAGCTTTAGCTATCTTCTCTTTAAATAGGTCTTATTTAATTAATTCAAAATCACTAGGTGCCCATGTCTTATCAAACCAGGGCTGTAAAGGACCATATAAACGCAACATGGCAAACCAAGCTTTATTTGGCGTTGTTTGAGTCCAGTTTGCTGCTGGTTTTCCCGTTGGAAGTTCTGGTCCAAAATACAAAGTTACAGAACCATCTTCATTATAGATAAGTTTATCACGCTTATTATTTTTACTTGGGTACTTAGAGCCACCTGGTACTTGTAGCTCTGAACGAGTTTGTGGATCATAAACAACCATGGACCAAAAATCTTTTGCCGGAGCATTAGCAGGTAATGTTACTTGGTAAGATTTTTCACCAAACAAGATATCCCCATTTTTATCTCCTGTTGTCATTGCATAGTTTGAACCAATACCTGGGATTTGTAATGCCATCGCTGGTGTATTGACGGTTGCTAAGTAAAAGAACAATGTTCTAGCATCCATATTACGCCCACCAGCACCCTTATCTTTTAACCATTGATAATCACGACCAATAAAACCGGTGAACCATTGTTTTCCTTCAAAGAAATACGCTGTTTCGTCGCGCGTTTTAAATGCAATACTACGTGCTGTTGCATTGCCGACTTGTACAGCATCTTTTAAAATCGCTTTCATACGATCATCTGGATTAAAAGGTTTACCTTTTTGAAGGCCAATGGCCGCAGCTTGTCCGCGAAGTTCTGGATCTAAAAAGGATATAGGCTCTTTTTGCAACACATGCCATAACTCTTCATAAAATTTATAATCATTAGCATGAACCGTATTAAAGAACTTTCCTGAACCATCAGTAAAACTCATTTTTTTCGGGTTGTCAGCTTTAGCTAATGGGTAAATTTTAAGCCCTGTACGCCACATATTTGAAGCATGTTCAGGCTTACCATCTTTTAGAAAACCACGTAAAATTAACCAGTTGTTATAGCTTGTTGATTGCGCAACCCATACCTTTTCTTGTTTACCTGCAATCATGACTTCAACCCGTGTATCTTTACCACGGTGTTGCATGCCATTTAAAGTTGGCTTTAAGTCTCCTTTATAATCTGGTGGTAAAATGATGTAAGTGCCACCCTTTTTAGCATCAGGTCCCGGCGCTCCCATATCAACAACGAAGCGAAAGAAAGCATCATTTACTGTACCCGGACCAGCGCCAGCAGGAATTTCGACAACTGTCGCGCCATCTCTTTCTAAATCAAGTATGGCTGCAGCATATACCGTGTCTGTATTACCTGTTAAAAAAAGTGGTGTTGAATCCATTAAGTTATCAAACACTAAAACTTCATTGTAGTAGTCAACACCAACACTTTTCATGCCTATGCGTATACCTTCAACTGAAGTTGCAGGAATAAAATTCAAAAAGACATCAACCCCACGAATAAAGTCCAAGTTATCATATACTTTCTTCAAGGTAGCATCTGTTGGAATACCGTCATAAAAATTCAATTCACCTATCCGAGTCTCAACCCTATTAGGCGTCATAATTTCTGTAGGAATTTTCTCATTGAAGCCAGGCGTTGCTTTCTCTCCATGGGCTAATGCGTGTTGCCCGCTAGTTAATAAAATTGCACTAGTTGCTAAAGCTAAAATTGTTTTAGGTAAATTGATCATTTTAGTCTCCATATCTGTTTGATCGAGTTAAGTGTTGAAAAAACATACTCACATCATTAAATGTTAGTTATTAAATAAAAACAAGAAAAATCGAATATTTTTAACTAGTTATGTATCCTAGCTAGTAATCAAGTTATCTGTTCTTTTAACATTAAAATGCGCCTAATCGGGTTTTAACTCCAATAACTCATTTCATTAAATCGTTTTTGCGATGAAAGAGTTTGGCAGCGAAAAAACCACTGCCTACCCTATTGTAATTAACTAAACGGTAGAGGTTTAATCATGTCACTAATCACTTTATTAATAGCCTGTTCACGTTCTTGCACTGTGTCATAAGATTTCAACGGCTTAGTTAGCGTACTTCTATAAACGCTCAACTTTGTTTCATTATCAATGATATCTACCACTAAGGTTCCTTCCACGTAATTACGGGTCGATATATTGCTTACTCCACCACCGTAACCATAGCCACAACGATAACAACCACCGCCATAATAGCCACCAGAATAACTAGAGTTTACTTTCACCTTATCCTTAGTAACGACAAAGTAACTCACTAAAATATCTGCTTTATCAACACCTACTTCAAACTTACCTCGTTGTTGCATTTCACTATCAATAGCTGTTTCTAAACGGCTTCTGTCGATGTCACTAAACATGGGATTTTTTAATTGCTGATCGCCAATAACGTGATAACTTTTCACTGTGGCAAAATCATAGTTCATCGATTTATCTGATTCTGGAGTATAAACTGTGGAGCAAGCCCCAAGTAATAACACCATCGGAATGATAATTAATTTTGATAATCTAGTAACATTTACATTGAAAAGTTGCGTTGAGTTTCTATATATATTTTTCATAACTAATACCTCTGTTTGTTAACCGCTTTGCTCGAGTAGAGAAACATCTTGTTTCTTCTTTAAGGTAACAATAAGTTGATTTACTTATGTATTCAAACGACTTAAACTCATAACAAATATGCACCAAAGGCATATCTATAGATAACGAGAACTTACATGGATTTATTAGAGCAGAAACTTTCACGAATAGATTTGAACTTACTTGTTTCTTTAAGCGTATTATTAAAAGAAAAGAGTGTTAGTCGAGCTGCTGAGCGCCTGTATTTATCACAATCAGCTATGAGTAGAACCTTACAACGATTACGAGATGTTTTTGATGACCCATTATTTCATCGAACAGCAACAGGTATTGTTCCTACAGAAAAAGCACAATCTATTGAATCTCTACTGCCTGATTTATTACAAAACCTCGAAAACATTTTCCACCAAGAAGACTTTTGTCCTAGCACCTGTGATAAACACTTTTCGCTTTCTATACCTGCATTAATGAGCAATGTCTTTTTTTTACCCTTGGTGCAAGAGCTGACAAAGATAGCACCGGCAATACAGTTAACAGAGCATCCTGCGCAAGTTAGCCCGTTTAAGTCGCTCGAATCTGGCTTCTATGATTTCGCAATCTATATAGAAAAGCCTATTGACACTAACTTTACTGTTAATAGCTTAGGGAGAGTATTTCCGGCTATATTTGCCCATAAAAATCACCCTTTAGCTAGGCAGAGCGAAGTTACTTTAAAAGATTGCATTCAGTATCGCTTCTTGGATCTACATATCCAAGGAGATACAGATATTGGCTTCACTAACCCAATAGACAAGATCTTCTTCAAACAAGGCTATCGTCGAGATATTCAGCTTAAAAGTAGCCAATTTAGTATCTTAACTACTGTGCTTAAAAGTACTGATTGCTTGTTAGCTGGTCCTGATACATTATTTAACTCGCCTGAAAATAAAAGCGATTATGTCAGAGTTTATGAATTTAAGAAAAATGAAGAAAATTCTGTAGAGTTCTTTTTACTAGAGCATAAACGTAGTGAAAACAGCCCTGCTCATCAATGGTTGAAGCAGAAAATAATCCAGCTAGGTTTTTTAAATAAAACGCTGTAATCAATTGGCACAGGTATAACTTGAACATAAAAAAACGCTATAACTTTTTAAGTTGATAGCGTTCATTCAAAAGTACTACTTAATGTTGTGATCAGATTAGCTCTCTTTCAAAAACCTATAGTTACCTTTGATATCGCTTCTATACTGTTCACAAAGTTCACCTAATGGCGCTTCTATTTTTAATGCGCCGTAACCTTTGTGAGCTTTGCGCTTAACTCGCTCCCAACTAATGCCTTCAATTGACATGTAACCTTCTGAGAAGGCCTTTAATTTAGCCAGTTCTTTAAATTTGTGCACATCCATGGCTTTGCCACAATCACGCTGTAAATAAAGCAGCTTACTTGCTGATTCAGCGAGCATTAATTCAACTTCACCTTTCTCTGCTTTGGTTAAAGAATTATCTGCAAAGGCTGTGCTACTCAATACTAATAAAGATAAAATTAAACGTTTCATTTAGGCTTCTTCCTTTTAAATATTTATAACATTAATATGTTTATAGACTGCACATTGAATAGTGTTCGTCTTAACCCTGTAGCTATAGTAGCCATTTCAGTAATCAATATACAATGATTAATTGTCATTTTAGTTATGACTGACACGCATAAACCTTCTCTTAACAATAATACCCTGAAAACCATCACCATTATATGCGCAACATGCATATCATGCATGACCAGTTATCATTGGCAGTAATTTAGGCAAACACTTATAGTTACTCCATCAAGTCGCTATTGCTTAGCGATAAAAGCTCATTAACTTAACATTATTTTAGTAAATAAATGGAGATTACCATGACTAAATATACAGCAATTGTCTTAACTTTACTGTTCACATCTGTTTCTATGCCTTACGTTAACGCTCAACAATTTGTTTTTCCTAAAAATGGCCAAACTGCTGAACAGCAGAAACAAGATGAATACAGTTGTCATACTTGGGCTGTTTCGCAAACAGGTGTAGATCCAACTCAAATTCAACCAACTTCAATGCCTTCAACAACAACTCCAGTTCAAACACCAGCACCTCAAGGTGCTCAACCTGCCTCAGGTTTTAGGGGTGCTGTTGGCGGGGCAGCAGCTGGCGCTATTATTGCTGAAATTGGAGATAATGATGCCAGTAATGGTGCTGCAAAAGGTGCTGCTATTGGTGCAATTGCAAGTAGAAGGCAAAGTAGAAGAGCATCAGCGCAACAAGTTGAACAACAGGCGGCGCAGCAACAAGCTGCACAAGTCCAGCAAGTATCATCGGAGCAATTAGCTAACTACCAAAAAGCTAGCAACGTTTGTCTAGACGCTAAAGGTTATAGCGTTTGTAATTAATAGCTAGCTAAATAAAAACAAAAATGCCCCGTTAACATCACTATTAACGGGGCATTTAATTTTCAGTTTTCATCTCTTGCTAAGACTTTCTACACAAGAAATCACTAAAACCTTTTAATAAACTCAGCGTTTATTAACCTTTCTTCTTAGTCGCTTGAATAACGCGTAATTGCGCTACTGCACGAGCTAATTCAGCGGCAACTGCAGCATAGTCAACATCATCGCCTTGGGCGTTCATATTTTCTTCAGCGCGTTGTTTCGCGTCAAGTACTGCTTGTTCATCTAAATCAGCGCTACGTGTAGCTACATCAGCTAATACGATTACGTTGTTTGGTTGAACTTCTAACATACCACCTGAAAGATAGATAACTTCTTCTGTGCCATCTTCTTTAGTGATTAATGCCATACCAGGTTTTAGTGAGGTCAATAAAGGTGCATGACCAGGCATAATACCTAACTCACCTTCACTACCTGTGATCTGTAATGATTTAATGCTACCAGAAAATAAACTTTCCTCTGCACTAACAACATTTAGATTTACAGTAAATAATGCCATTTGACTCGACCTCTATTAGCGTAAGTATCTAGGTGAATACCTAGATACTTACCAGATGATTACATCTTGTTCGCTTTCTCTACGGCTTCTTCAATAGAACCAACCATGTAGAATGCTTGTTCAGGCATATCATCGAATTCACCAGCTAAAATGCCTTTAAAGCCTGAGATGGTGTCTTTTAATGATACATATTTACCTGGAGAACCTGTAAATACTTCAGCAACGAAGAACGGTTGAGATAAGTAACGTTGAATCTTACGTGCGCGAGAAACTGTTTGCTTATCTTCTTCAGATAACTCATCCATACCTAAGATGGCGATGATATCTTTAAGTTCTTTGTAACGTTGTAATACTGATTGAACGCCACGAGCAACTTCATAATGTTCAGCACCAACCACTAATGGGTCTAACTGACGAGAAGTTGAATCTAATGGATCAATCGCTGGGTAAATACCTAGCTCAGCAATAGAACGAGAAAGTACTACAGTTGCATCTAAGTGAGCAAAGGTAGTTGCAGGGCTTGGATCGGTCAAATCATCCGCAGGTACGTATACCGCTTGGATTGAAGTGATTGAACCTTTATTCGTTGAAGTAATACGCTCTTGTAATACACCCATTTCTTCAGCAAGAGTTGGTTGATAACCAACCGCTGATGGCATACGACCAAGTAGTGCTGATACTTCAGTACCCGCAAGAGTATAACGATAGATGTTATCTACGAAGAATAATACGTCACGACCTTCGTCACGGAATTTTTCTGCCATAGTTAAACCTGTCATGGCAACACGTAAACGGTTTCCTGGAGGCTCGTTCATCTGACCGTAAACTAACGATACTTTATCAAGTACGTTAGAGTCGTTCATTTCGTGATAGAAATCGTTACCTTCACGTGTACGCTCACCAACACCAGCGAATACTGAGTAACCGCTATGTTCAATGGCGATGTTACGGATAAGTTCCATCATGTTAACTGTTTTACCAACACCAGCACCACCGAATAAACCTACTTTACCACCCTTAGCGAATGGGCAAACTAGATCGATTACTTTGATACCTGTTTCTAACAATTCGTTAGACATGGCTTGTTCTGCGTAAGCTGGTGCTTCGCGGTGAATAGACCAACGGTCTTTTTCGCCAATTGGGCCAGCTTCATCGATAGGCTCACCTAGTACGTTCATGATGCGACCTAAGGTCTCAACACCAACTGGTACTTGGATACCATTACCTGTATTTTCTACATTCAGACCACGACGCAAACCGTCTGAGGTACCCATTGCGATAGTACGTACAACGCCGCCACCAAGCTGCTGTTGTACTTCAAGTACTAAACCGTCAAGGTCACCTTCGGTTACTTTTAGTGCGTCATATACCTGAGGTACGGCATCTTGTGGAAATTCAACATCCACAACTGCGCCAATGATTTGGACGACTTTACCTGTACTCATGTTTATTCCTCTTAATTTAAGCTAACTAATCCATTTGTTTTAGTTAGCTTGTCGTTAATTTACGAAATTTCGTTTATTACCTTAAGGTAATGCCTAACCAACCGCTGCAGCACCCGCTACGATTTCACCCAATTCTTGAGTGATCGCCGCTTGACGTGCTTTGTTATATACCAATTGTAAATCATCAATCAAGTCACCAGCATTATCTGTTGCGGCTTTCATGGCTACCATACGGGCAGCTTGTTCACAGGCTAGGTTTTCAACCACACCTTGATATACTTGCGATTCAACATAACGAACTAATAATTGATCTAACAATACGTTAGCATCAGGTTCGTAAATGTAATCCCAACGATGTTTAATTGCTTCATCGTCTGATTTTGGCAAAGGTAACAATTGATCAATTGTTGGTTCTTGCGTCATAGTATTAACAAACTTGTTATATACAATGAACAACTTATCAATTTCACCGTTATCATATGCTTTAAGCATAACCTGTACACTACCAACTAAGTCAGTAATAGACGGGCTATCGCCTAAGCCAGATATTTGTGCAGTGACTTTAGCGCCCATGTTATTGAAAAACGAAGTAGCTTTAGCACCTACTACCGCAAATTCAACTTCAGCGTCAGACGATTGCCATTTGGCAGCATCTGCAAGCACCTGTTTAAATAAATTAATATTTAAACCACCACACAAACCACGGTCTGTTGATACAACAATATAGCCAACACGCTTAACTTCACGCTCTTCCATATATGGATGGCGATATTCTAAGTTACCAAGCGCGATATGACCGATCACATTTCGTATATTGTTAGCATATGGACGAGAGGCTGCCATACCTTCTTGCGCTTTACGCATTTTAGAAGCAGCAACCATTTCCATAGCATTTGTGATCTTTTGAGTGTTTTGAACACTCGCAATCTTGGTTTTTATTTCTTTACCAACGGCCATGACTCTTCTCCGAGACTAGTTAAAAGATGCTCTTACCAGCTTTGCGTAGACTTGAAAGTTTCAAGTGCTTTCGTCAAACCTGCTTCGATATCTTTATCATAGTTACCAGCTTCGTTGATAGTAGCCATAAGCGCAGATTGCTCATTATTTACATAAGTATGCAATGCGTCTTCAAAGTCATTAACTTTGTTGATGGCAACATCATTTAAGAAACCTTTTTCCGCAGCAAATAATGATACGGCAGTTTCAGCTACTGATAATGGGCTGTATTGCTTTTGCTTCATTAATTCAGTTACACGTTGACCATGCTCAAGTTGTGCACGAGTCGCGTCATCTAAATCTGAGGCAAATTGAGCAAATGCTGCTAATTCACGGTATTGAGCTAATGCTAAACGGATACCACCACCAAGTTTCTTGATGATTTTCGTTTGAGCAGCACCACCAACACGAGATACTGATAAACCAGCATTTACAGCAGGACGAATACCTGAGTTGAATAAATCAGACTCAAGGAATATTTGACCATCAGTAATTGAGATTACGTTCGTTGGTACGAATGCAGATACATCACCCGCTTGCGTTTCAATAATAGGTAATGCAGTTAATGAACCTGTTTTACCTTTTACTTCACCGTTAGTGAATTTTTCAACATACTCTTCGTTTACACGAGCAGCACGTTCTAATAAACGACTGTGAAGATAGAAAACATCACCTGGGTAAGCTTCACGACCTGGCGGACGACGAAGTAGTAATGAAATTTGACGGTAAGCAACAGCTTGCTTAGACAAATCATCATATACGATCAACGCATCTTCACCGCGGTCACGGAAGTATTCACCCATAGAACAACCAGCGTATGGTGCTAGGTATTGTAGAGCAGCAGCTTCAGAAGCTGAGGCAACAACAACAATAGTATTTGATAACGCGCCGTGCTCTTCTAAGCTACGAACAACGTTTGCAACAGTAGAGGCTTTTTGGCCAATCGCTACATAAATACTTTTAATACCTGTGTTCTTTTGGTTAATGATGGCATCAAGTGCAATCGCTGATTTACCGATTTGACGGTCACCAATGATTAATTCACGTTGACCACGACCAATTGGAATCATAGCATCAATTGACTTGATACCAGTTTGTACTGGTTGGTCAACTGATTTACGTTCGATAACACCTGGTGCAACAACTTCTACTGGAGAGAAGCCATCATTATCAATTGGGCCTTTGCCATCAATTGGTTCACCTAAAGTGTTTACAACGCGGCCTAATAAACCACGACCTACTGGTACTTCTAAAATACGACCAGTACCTTTTACTTTTTGTCCTTCAGCTAGATCCGCGTACGGACCCATAACTACCGCGCCGACCGAATCACGGTCTAAGTTTAATGCGATAGCAAAACGGCTGCCAGGAAGTTCGATCATTTCACCTTGCATTACATCGGCAAGGCCATTAATACGAATAATACCATCTGTTACAGAAACGATAGTACCTTCGTTGCGAGCTTCGCTGACAACGTCAAACTGTTCAATACGACTTTTGATCAGTTCAGCGATTTCAGTGGAATTCAGTTGCATGCTCTGTTCCCTTATTTAATCAGTGCTAGGATTGTAATGTTTTTGCTAAACGGTTCAATTTACCTTGAACAGAACCGTCAATAACCATGTCACCGGCTTGAATAACCAAACCTGAAACGATAGTTGCATCTACTTTACAATTGAGCTTTACTTTACATGCCAAGCGCTTTTCAAGCGCGGCGCTAATTTTTGTTTCCTGCTCAGCTGTTACTTCAACAGCAGAGGTTACATCCACATGTATTATTTGCTCATGCTCTGCTTTTAATTCAGCAAATTGAGTTAATACTTGTGGTAGCACCAGCAAACGATGACTTTCAGCCATAACCTTTAAAAAGTTTTGACCTTCGCTACTTACTTGCTCACCACATACATTCAAAAATAATGATATGGCTTGCTCAACCGATGCACTACCACCTAGGTAAGCATTGATTGTTTCATCTTGTGAAACTTGAGCAGCAAATGTTAACTGGGCTAACCAGCTATCAATAGCATTTTGTTCAACAGCAAAGTCAAACGCTGCCTTCGCATAAGGACGAGCGATAGTAGTCAATTCAGACATAGCGCTCTCCTATTAAAGCTCAGCGACGAGTTTATCTAAGATGTCACTGTGTGCAGCAGCATCTATTGAACGTTCAAGAATTTTCTCGGCACCGGCAACAGCAAGAATGGCCACTTGTTGGCGTAATTCTTCTTTGGCACGGTTACGTTCAGTTTCAATTTCTGTATGGCCAGCAGCTAAGATTCTATCTTTCTCAACTTGTGCTTTGCCTGCAGCTTCTTCAACAATTTTAGCTTCATGTTTCTTCGCAGCATCAATGATAGATGCAGCTTGAACTTTAGCTTCTTTAAGTTGAGCAGTTGCTTTCTCTTGAGCAAGCTCAAGATCTTTAGCAGCACGGTCTGAAGCAGCAAGACCGTCAGCAATAGTAGCTTGACGAGCTTCGATGGCAGCCATAATTGGTGGCCATACAAACTTCATACAGAAAATTACAAATACGACAAACGCAATTAATTGGCCAATAATCGTGGCATTAATATTCATTTGTGTACCTCCTAATCAATTATTCGTTAAAAAAATAAAGTGGTAAAATTAACCAATTTTAACGAATAAGATGTATAAGCCCATTGCTACACCGATCATCGCGATTGCATCGATAAGACCCGCTACGATGAACATTTTAACTTGTAGTTGTGGTGCTAATTCTGGTTGACGAGCAGCAGATTCTAAGAATTTACCACCTAACAAACCAAAACCGATTGCAGTACCTAAAGCGCCAAAGCCGATAAGTAGTGCCGCAGCAATATACATTAAGCCAATGTTTTCCATTTTTCTCTCCGATTGTTTAAAGTTAAAGTTTAAAAAGTAAATTAGTATATTTGGCGTCCTGCCTTCCCCTTCGGGCGACCTCCGTCGTTAAAATTCTTCCCTGAAGAATTAGTGATCTTCGTGCGCTAAACTAAGGTATACGATAGTTAACATCATAAAGATAAACGCTTGTAATGGGATAACCAACAAGTGGAAAGTAGCCCATATAAAGTGTACTGGCAACTGGTATAAACCAAGTGTCGCAATAAGTAAGAATATCAACTCACCTGCATATAAGTTACCAAATAAACGTAACGATAATGCTAATGGACGAGCTAATAATGTAACTATTTCAAGTAAAAAGTTAATTGGGTATAAAGACCAATGACCGAAAGGTTGGCCATAAAGCTCCTTCATGAAGCCGCCAACGCCTTTGATTTTAATTGAATAATAAATAATAAGGAAAAATACACCACCCGCCAAAGCGAACGTCAGGTTAGGATCGGTAGTTGGTACTGGTTTCATATAAATATGTGCCATTTCAACACCAGAAACTAAACTGATTAACCAAGGTAGTAGATCAACTGGTACCCAATCCATAGCATTCATTAACAATATCCAAACGAATATTGTTAAAGATAATGGTGCGATTAAAGCGTTCTTACCATGGAATGTGCCTTTAACACTATCATCAACAAATTCAATGATCATTTCAACTGCACATTGCAGTTTACCAGGTACACCCGTTGTTACAGATTTTGCAACAGAGCGAAAAATAGTAAGAAATACCAAGCCTAAAAACACCGACCAACCTAAAGTATCCAGGTTCCAGCTCCAGAAGCCTTCACCAACAGTTAAGTTAGTTAAATGATGTTTAATATATTCTTGGCTGGTTAGTGTTGCTTCAGTAGCAGCAGCTGCAGACATATTAAAGTTCCTAATGATTAAAGTTTAAAATAAAGTTTTGTAATTCTGTTCATCTTCAATGTTGGCTAGTGTTTAAAAAGATGAGGGGTTACTGCAGGTAACACCAACACTAAACTGAACATTGCAAAAAATGGTAAAGGCGCTAACACTATAAATTTGAAGGCGAGTGCTAATAATAATGCCATTAAAGCCATTTTTAATTTTACGCCGCTAAAAAAGGAGTCAACCACCTTTCTCGACGCACGTGCCCCAGCATATTTAAATGCTTTATAGGCAAATAATAAATTAGGAATGATTACAATAAAGCCACCAAGCAAAGTTGACTTAGCTTCTAACCATCCCCAAATAAAATAAATCACTAGCGATAAAACAAATACAACGGCTACCATAAAAACATTCTGTTGCAGAGCAAACCGTCGGCCAACAGCCGTTATTTTATTTTTCATAGTAAATATTTCTATAGATACGAAGCTATTCGTATGTTCTACAGTTTTTTAAAGTAAAAACTTTAACGCTAAAAAGTTTGCGCAAGTATACTTAACTTGGCTTTTTTTGCAAGATATTAGGGCAGACAACGCCCTTTATTTGTGCGAATAATTTATATTCACTAAAGAAATATAACTTTCATCTTATCTGACTATATCGAGAATCGATTTACTTACTCAACTAGCCTTTTATAGTTAAAACAACTTAGACGTTACACCATATACTGTTGTTACATTTTTATCGTTATATCAAGCTTACAGACGCTCCTACATTTATTACAAGTTGTAACAATAGTACTAAACCATAATGGAAAGAGGTCGGATCAGATCTATTACCTCTTCCCTAATAATATTGTCGTACTAATTTAGAATGCTTCCTATTTAACAATGAATTAAACACCTACGTTAGCGCTTACTTTATTACTCATTGAAGACAAATATAGACAGGTTTGACTTAACATGTGCTGAGCAAGACAAATCAAAATAACACTGTCGTCGGCGAAACTGCGTAATATACTTTAGATTGCATCATTATTTTAATTCTGACAATAAAAAGCCATACTCTTTCGAATCGGGCTTTTCTTAATAATAGTTTACCAAGGTTCTGCGCTTGCATGGACTTAACTTAGATGAGTCGCACTACCTTTGGCTAGGATGTTTCACTAACACCATCTATTGAATAGATTTACAACAACCAGAAAGCAAAAAACCCGTAGCGTTGGTTACGGGTTTCTTTAATTAGAAAGTTATCAATGTCCCACACTTACATGGGCTTAACTTTTACAAGTCACACTACCTTTGGCTAGGCTGTTTGACTAACACCATCTATTGAATGTATTTACAATAACCAGAAAAGCAAAAAGCCCGCAACATTGTTGCGGGCTTTTCTTAATAGAAGTTTAGCAATGTCCTACTCTCACATGGGAACTCCCACACTACCATCGGCGCAACTGCGTTTCACTTCTGAGTTCGGAAAGGGATCAGGTGGGGCCACAGCGCTATGGTCGCTAAAC
>Ga0114909_1000544_pt1 | contig 27065 bp, 21 predicted proteins | sample MalvireepMed_906_FD_87290 | JGI IMG/M metagenome (GOLD analysis project Ga0114909, IMG submission 87290) | Marine viral communities from the Global Malaspina Expedition - Malaspina viral metaG DeepMed_906 | ecosystem: Environmental > Aquatic > Marine > Oceanic | place: Mediterranean Sea...
AAATTAAATAATCCCTTGTTATCAAACAAAAAAAGAGAATTATTGTCAGATAAACACCTTTGGAGTGATCTCAATTAAAAACGGCGCTACTGCGCCGATTTCATCTAACTTTATTAGTGATAAAAGATAATTTTAAACAGGTTTAACCAACATAGTATTGCCCGTTATTGCCACAATTTGGCACTGACTTGCACCTGTTATTAAGTCCACATCCACATCGTCAGCTAGACGCGCTTGCCAATCAATGCCTGAATAACGAATGCTGCCACTGCTTGAGCTGATATCACTACTTGCAGGGACTTCTAAGCCAACCATATCACTGGAGTTATCTGTTTTATTTCTTGAGTTTTGCAGTGTCTTTAGCGGTTTCCACAAAATCACTGCAATCAAGGCTGTTAATATGCCGACGACTAAAACTTCACTTTGCCAGCCATTAACCAAACCAAGGCTTACGAAAATGCCTGTGACTAAACTAGCAAGAGCAAAAAATAATAACGGACCACTTAAGCCCATAATGCTCAGCTCAACTACAAAACTAATACCAGCAATTAAATACCATAGGTGATCTGGGTTTTCTAAAAAATATTGCATAAAACCTCTTTGATAAATGGCAGCCAAGGTCTAGCTTACGTAACCTAGAGCTTGGCTTTGTACTCGTTAATTAGACAGTTTTAAACTACTTGAAACTGCAATTGCTTGCGCTACAGTATTAGCAATATTATCACCTGTTTTTCCGTCTGTAAGCACGACAGTGCTATCGTTAGCGATAGCTTGATGGGCAGTGATAGCATCTTGAGCTAAAGTCAGGGTTACCGCAGCTTGACCTGATTCAGTATTCGCTGCATTACCTACAACCTCTAATGCGTTAGCATCAGCGTCTGCTACTAAACGAATTGCCTCGGCCTTACCTGTTGCTTCCAAAATTTGTGATTCTTTAGTGGCTTCTGCCGCTAATACTTGCTCGGCTTTTGCTGCTTCAGCATCTAATACTCTTGCACGTTTTTGCCCTTCTGCTTCAGTGATGGCTGCAGTTTTAACCCCTTCAGCGGTTAAAATAACTGAGCGTTTTTCTCGCTCTGCTGTCATTTGTTTTTCCATATCTTCACGGATGGTTTGCGGCGGAGTAATATCTTTAATTTCATAACGTGTCACCATAACTCCCCAAGGGGCTGTGGCTTCAGTCATAGAGTTTAATATTTGCGCATTGATCGCATCTCGATTTTGAAAACACTCATCCAATTCCATTGAGCCGATGGCGTTACGCATAGTGGTCATCGCTAATTGTGTGACAGACAACTTATAATCACTTATGTTGTTAGTTGCTGCTGCGGCATCCGTTACTTTCATAAATAAAATACCATCAATTTCTAAAGTAATATTGTCTTTAGTAATGGCTGGTTGAGAAATAATCTCTAATGATTGTTCTTTTAAATTACGATCGGCAGCAACGGATTGCACGTAAGGAATAATAAAGTTAAGTCCTGCTGATAACGTTTTGCTGTATTTTCCTAGGGTGTAAATAACATAACCGCGGTTTTGAGGCACAAAATAAATACCCTTTTTTAGCGTATATAAGATGACAATAGTTAGCCATAAAACGGGACTGGTTAGTATGCTTTCAATAAGATTTTCCATGAATAAATTTTCCTTTTTATCTGAAGTTAGCTCTATATTTAATTGAGAATTATTTTTGTTAACACGTTAATAGACTGTTAGATGCAAAGCAAGTCTTTAGTTGCACTCACTTTCAATTTAAGCCAACATAACCCCTCTTTCCTCGACGTCGATTACACCTTACTTTATGCGTTTTTTTCTTGCCAGCACTTCTCATGGTAACATTGAAGTTAACTTAACCGCTGGTTTGATTATCAAAGCAGGTCAAGAGTTTAATATCAGAGCAAAAACCTTGTTAGTTTTAAAGTACCTGATAAAGAATAAAGATGGCATAGTTACCAAACAAGCACTGTTAAACGATATTTGGCATGACGTAATAGTACAAGAACAAGTTTTGGTGCAATCCATTAAAGAAATTCGAGACTTGTTAGGAAGCAAGGTAATTAAAACCTACCCTCGTCAAGGTTATCAATGGGTTGCAGAATTGCGTGAAATCGCTCCTGAGCAGCCATATAAAGCATCAACAAAGAAGTACGTCTACGCTTTCAGCGTTGTCATTTTGGCTTTTATAACAATAGCAACAGTATTATTTTTTAGTAATAGAAGCACGACAACATCAACTGATAAAACTGACTTTACTGTTGCTTTTTTACCGGTTGAAAATGCGATGCCTGATGATATTCATGACTGGGTGCCGCTTGCAGGCATGGATTATTTAAGTCAACGACTTAAGCGACAAAGTCAATTACAACTAATCGATAATAAAAAACTACTCGCCTTACTCTCTAATCCAAGCGACAACAAAATTAATAATCCACAACAGCATATTATCCTACGTGAACAGTTAGGCACTAACCTGATAGTGCAAACACGCCTATTAGGTTACCCGCAAGACTTCCAACTACATTACACGTTACACCTTCCGCACAGTATTGAGCGCGGTATTGAATTCGCCGACTCGGTAGATAAGACTTTCGAGCAGTTAATCGCAATAATCGCGCAACGTTTTGGTCAGTTTACCCCAAAAAACACCGAGTCTTATCAAAGTGACTTTAGTAATGAAGCCTTTGCTCGCGGCATTGAATCTTACTTACAGCGAAACTATAAACAAGCCATTGCGTTTTTCCATTCAGCATTAGCAAGCAATGATAACTTACTTGCCGCACGTCGTTATTTAGCCGCTAGTTACATTAATAACGGTGATATCAATCAGGGTATCACTTTGATGAAAGAGAACATCAAACAAGCTCAACAAAGCAATGCTCATCGTGAAGAAATACGTAGTAACTTAATGATTGGCGCATTATTACTTAATTGGCGTAATGAAAACCAACAAGATAATAAACATTTAATTGAGGCCGAGCAGTACATCATACGCACTAAAGAGCTGGCTGAACGGTACCAAGATTCACTATTTATCGCTTACGCCCATGAAGAACTAGCAAAAATAAAGCGCCTACAACAGCAATATGAGCAGGCAATTTCCTTATTAAAAATTGCCTTGAAATATCATCAAGAATTTCGCGGAAACTATGGTCAAACCAATGCATTAATTGAACTGGCTCGTGTTGCTATCGCCCAAGATAAAAAACAACTAGCCGTTGATTATTTTGCTCAAGCAAGCGCTATAGCTAATGAAAATGGTGTTGCCACTAATCAAGTGGCTATTCTATTGGCTCAAGCAGGCATGCAACAAAAATATCAACAAAACGAACAGGCGAATGACAGTATTCGACAAGCGCAAGCAATTGCCAAGCATACAAACAGTAATGTGCTTGAAGCGCGAATAAAATCGTGGCTAGCAGATAATAGTAGTTACGAGATTAACTAACCCACCAGCTCAGTAAACACTGACACTAACTTTGCGTTAATATTTCATCCATTACCCAGCTAGTATGAAGAGCAGTTTCTCCAGTGGAGGGATGTTGTTCATTATGAACTAGGTGTCTAGAGATGTTTTCTACGTGAAAACGTTGAATATGTTCAGGGTTCTCAATAAATATTTCTTCGGTTATTATTTTGGCAGAAGCTTGATGAGTACCTTGCCTGACATCATGAGTTGTTAACGTGATAGCAACTTCATCAAATACAGAGAAAGTTATTTCACCAGCACTGCCATAGATAGTTACTTTATCTTGTCTTGATGATGCGCCAAAGTTCCAACTACCAACACCGGTAATACCATTAGCATGCAACCAACAAGCACTTACAGCATCAAAGGCTGAATAATAACCTTGTTGATTTGCCGCAACACCAGAGACTTTTTGAAAGTCACCTAATAAAAAAGCAAATAAATCTAAACCATGACTAGCCAAATCATCAAAATATCCCCCCAGCGCAATAGCTTTATCTGTACGCCAGTTATATTCGCCTGATAAGTCTAATGCATTAGCAGGCTTAGATAAATGCCAACTGATATGCCGTATCTCTCCTATTGCCCCTTGCTCAAGTAAGGATTTAACCTTAGTAAACCGAGGTAAAGACCGGCGATAATAAGCAACAAACAGTGGCAGTTTTTTAGCTGAGAATGCCTGTGTAATCGATAAGCACTCTTGGTAGCTCGGCGCTAACGGCTTTTCAATGCAGCAAGGTTTACCCGCTTCAGCCACCAATAACGCATAATGCTTATGGCTATCAGGTGGTGTCGCAATATAAATCGCATCAATGTCATTATTAAAAATAATATCATTAGCATCGTTTGAATAGGAAAGCACTTGATGACGCTGTGCGTAGTCCTTTGCTAAACTAAGATCTCGGCGCATCACAGCAGCAAGCTCAAATCCCGGTGTATTTTGATATGCAGGGCCACTTTTGACTTCAGTTACCGCACCACAGCCAATAATTCCCCAGCGAATGGTATCGCTACTCTTCATTTATTAGTACCCATTTTGTTTAATGGTAAGGCTAGATATAAAACAAACCTTACCATGCATCAGTTATCGTTACGCTATTACTTTATAGGCCACAGTAACTCGCTAATTTTGGCTGCCAATTTGGCACTGTATCTTTTTGTTTGATATTACTGGCACGCAAGTTCGCCACTTCATTAATCACTTCTTTTTGTGATAACGATTTATCAGCATTAAAATACACCCAATCAACTTCTTGATGATATTGGCGTGGCTCAGTGCTAGCAAGCACCGCTTCAGGAATAAACCACAAATTAAAGTTTAACGACATTGCAACTTCAGGGTAAACATCGCTGCCATGCTGGGAGAATAAATGACCATTAATGTAATATTTAATTGTGTTATCAAATACCTGTAAAACCACCGTATTCCAACCTTGCAAGCTTTTGACATAAGTGTCATAAGCATTTACCTTAGTCCATGGTTCTAATTGAAAGGTTTCCCAAGAGGTAGAAAATAACACATTCTGCTTTTCGCCCCAGCCACCATTAGCTAGATACTCAAAATCCATTTCACTGTAATTTTTATCCATAGGTGCTTCAAGTGGGCTAATAGTATAAAAAGTTTCGACTATGCCATCGCCGTCGGGACCAAAATCAGGCTGGTCATTAAAATAAAGTCGTGCAGCATAAGTACCTTCAAGATATTTACGCTGATGGCATATTTGCGTATGGCGAGTATTTTCGGCACTTCCATCCGTTTTTGACGTTAAGCGCATCACAGTATTTTTTGAGTTACTTTGATCAACGTGAAAACTAATACCTTCTGACCACCAAGTCGCATTCTTAATGCCAGGATGACCTACTTGTGTACGTGGCACCCAGCCATTTTTTTGTGCATCAGCTAAGGTTTTATAGCTAAAATCATCAAACATGACTTTATCTGAAGCGTGAGCTGAACTTGAATTAGCAAGTAAAATCGAACTACTCATGGCTAGTGTTAATATGGTAGGTAATGTACGTGAAAGTATCATAATTATTTAATTTCCCTAAAAGGTAACAGTTATTGTATCGCTGGTTTTTATTGCAATTTGTTCTGCCAACCAATGAAACACCTGCGGCCCAATTTTACTAATTAAATAATATGAAAAATAAGGAACTGACAAATTAAATTTTATTAAACCACTATAAATAGTAGGCTATAGCGTAATTAGTCGAACTATTGTATTGACTGCTTTAATACTCAACAACCTAATATTCCCTGCAATTTCTCGAATAGTAATAGCGTTAACTGACAACAATAATTGTTGTCTCATTGCTATCTTATTGCTGTTTTTCTAGCCTTATGTTGAACATAGCGATATTATCCTAATAAAAAAATTCGGTTAATTATGAAAAAATTTATTCTGTTAGTGAGCTCATTTATAGCTGTTAGCTTCATTAGTCTATTGCTGTTTGTTCAGTTATGGCTAAATGCTGCGCCACCTGCTTCGGTAAACCAGGCTGAAGATGCGTTAGCAACGAATAAATTAATATTTCTAGCTCACATTAATAACGAGAGAGTTGATAATCTTGTCAATTCTTTCGGCAGCGACCCTCAATCATTAGACCTACCTATTATCAAAAATGATTTATTTTCTAGTCTTTACTTTGGTGCCGAAGAGCTTAATAGTAAATTAGAGCAGGTGATTTATGGTATTCAAGGCGACAAAGAAGTTTCACATCACTTAATGATGCAAGGGCAGTTTGATTGGCAATTAATTCGCCCAGCTATCGAGCAACACTTTAACCTAGAGTCTTTAAGCAATCATACCTACCAGTTAACAAAACGCATTAAGTCTGATGATAGTTTTACTTGTCCAGACGAAAGAACTAAAACAGCAACGCAAATATTTTATTTATTTGCCAATAAAGACTGGATGCTGCTATCAAATAAACTACAGCCATTATCTCTGGTTACCGAGCGATTATTATCAAAGCAAACAGCAGATATCGATTTAAGTCAGTGGCGCTCGTATCGCGACCAACATTTAGCAAGCATGGCGATATTATTACCACAGAAAACACCTCTCATTGCAGACAGGTTTACTCGAAGATTAGTACAAAAAGCAAGCCAAAGTAATCCTGAAATTAGTTCAGTGTTGGTAGGTATTGAACTTAATTTATTAGAGGTTGGTCTGCAGCTGAACAGTCGTATTCATGCTAGTGGTGACTGGGTTACAAAAGCCCTAAAAACTGTACAGCAACAGCTTGATACCATGAGGGCTGAAAGTAGTAAATTTTCTCCAACGCTAAGTAAGTTGATGAATAATTTCAATATTAATTCAGATCAATACGCATTAAACAGCAGCCTATCTTTTAAAGAGCAAGATATTGAAAAATTTACTGATATTTTCACTGAAGTTCTTTCAAGCGCATTCTCATCAGCCAGCCAATCTCCAGTTTCAATTGAAAAAGAATCCATAGAAAAGTCGCCATGGGATTATAAAGTCAATGATAAATTCTTAACCTTAGCGGACTTTAAGGCAACAGACATTTTTGGTACTCCTTCCTTGGTTGATGGGCCTTTAGCAATATCACTTACTCAAGCAAGTATTGATAAAGAGAAGGATTTATTAGAATTAAGTATTACTGGCGCAATTAACACGCCTAAAATTGACGGTTGGTGGCTAAATTCTAAAGCCAAATTAAGCTTACAAGTTAATTCTGTTGTAGATATAAACAAGCAAGAAATGCTTCGCGAAGAGCGCTGCTTAAAAGATTTAGGCTTTGCAGGTAAAAACCAAGAAGTTGCCACAGGCTTTCAAACTAATCAGCAAATAGCCTCAGTATTGAAACGCTTAAGATTAAAGTCAGCAAGCCATTTTAAAGACATTGCCAACATCAACGGGACACTAAAGTTCTCGATTCCAACAAAAGTTGAGTTAATTGCCATTAATTTAAGCAAGGGTGCTAAGTTTGAGCAGTATGGTGTGCGTTTTTACCTTAATGATTTCAGCCAACAGAGTATCAGTTACCAATTATCAGGTGATAAAGAAAAAGTACTTGAAGTACGTGCTTTGAATAATAAAGGGCAAGTATTAAGCTTTAGTTATTCAAGCGGAATGGGAAATAGAAAGACAGCAAATTATCGTGGCGATATAGCTAGCATTCAGCTTGTCATCGCAAAACAAAAAACTGAGTATGAAAGTCAATTTAACTTGAGCGCAGACCAATTCTTTCCAGAGCAAAAAATTAAAGATTATTACCTAAGTAAACGACCTGCTAAGGTCAGTAAAACACAGTGGTTAACTAAAAGTATTAAACAATTACCCGCTCAAAAGGTAATGGACTATGTCAGTAAAGGTTATAGCGGTGAAAATGAAGTGGCACGCTGGTATTCGTCGCCAATAGGTCTGTTAATCACCCATGATAATAAATCAGAATGGAGTACGTTTTTACGTTACCAGTTGGCCATTCCTTTAATTGATGACCTTGCCTATAACCTGCAAGCTGTTGAAATAAATACAGCACATCAGCAGAAATTGACCACAAACTACTTTCCAATTTCCCCGCACCATGTAATCAATAAGGATCAAAGTAAAGGAAAGTACAGTGCAGCGATAAAAATAGCCAATATTGGTTATTTAAAAAACACTTCAGATATCAAACTTGGGCTAAAACCTCAGCAGCAACTTTCCGAAGTAACAGGAAAGTTAAAGGTTAATTTACCCAAAAAACTTACGACTATTAATGTCGGTACACCTGATTTCACTGAGCGCAGTTTTAATCATGGTGTAAACATTAAATTAGTAGAGATAAATAATAGCTTTATTCCACGCTATCAATACCAAATAAGCGCGCCCAACTTAATAAATATGATCGCGATTTTAGAAGATGGTAGAGAGTTGTTGCCTTTTCAGGCTGAATTTGAGCAAGGAAAATGGCAATTAAAGTTCCCATTGAGCCAAAAAATTGCTCGCTTTGAAGTATTAATTGCAGAAGAAGTTGAACAGCTATCCTATCCTTTTACACTTGCACCAACATATAAGTAAAAGTGTGTGGAATATAGCGAGTCACTGAAAACGTAGTTAAATTACTGGGGTGATGACCTGAACATAATGACTAGTAGACTAAATGATGCAGTATTTATTAAGAGCAGAAGTTATTACAGATAACATCTGCTCAGATAACGTAGTCATTATGCTTTGCGATAGAGTTGATTTTAAAATCAATTAAATGCTGTTATTAATCAAGGTAACTACAGCAATAATCAACAATGGTTTTAGCTTTAATTTCAAATTTGCTATTCGCTGGCACATAAAAAGACTCACCACCTTTAATGCTTTGCCACTCATCTGTTTCTGGTAGTAATATTTCACAATCACCCGCAGTAATCTCCATTAACTCTTTTTCCGCCGTGGCAAATTTATAATCACCTGGCATCATAATGCCTAAGGTTTTAAAACTACCATCAGCGAAAGTAACTTTACGACTAGTTACTTTACCATCAAAATAAATGTTGGCTGCTTTGGTTATGGTTACATTAGAAAATTCAGACATTTTGTTATCCTTTTTTAAATTTATTTTTCTCAAAAAAAACGGCATTGACGATAAAGTCCAATGCCGTTTAATTTAATTAGCTATTTTGAACCTGCTAACTTTGATTATGAAGCGCTAGCAATTTTTTTCATGTCAGTCATATAACCGCGAAGCTCTTTACCTATTACTTCAACACCATGGCTACGAATTGCTTCATTTACTTCAATTAAACGTGCGTTATCAACATTGTTTGAGCTATCTTTTAAGCCTTCGCCTAATTGCTCTAATGTTAAGTTAGCTGCGTATTCTTCAAGCATAGGTACTGCTGCGTGAGTAAATAAGTAGTTACCGTATTCTGCAGTATCTGAAATTACTACGTTCATTTCATATAACTTGTTACGTGCAATACAGTTAGCAATTAATGGCGTTTCATGTAAAGACTCGTAATAAGCAGACTCTTCAATGATGCCTGAATCAACCATCGCATCAAACGCAAGTTCAACACCCGCTTTGATCATAGCAACAACAAAAATGCCTTTGTCGTAGTACTCTTGCTCAGTAATTTCGGTATCGCAATCTGCTGCTAATTCAAATGAAGTTTCAGCCGTTTCTGCACGCCATGTTAGTAAGTTAACATCATCGTTTTTCCAATCTTCCATCATAGTTGCAGAGAAGCGACCTTCGATGATGTCATCCATATGCTTTTGGAATAATGGACGTAAAATATCTTTTAACTCAACAGACATATCAAACGCTTTAATTTTTGCAGGGTTTGATAAACGGTCCATCATGTTAGTAATACCACCGTGCTTTAAGCCTTCGGTAGTTGTTTCTAAACCGTATTGTAATAATTTACGTGCGTAAGCTGCGTCCATACCTTGAGCCACTAATTGCTTGTGACCTAAAACAGCAGCCGTTTGCAACATACCACAAAGGATTGTTTGCTCGCCCATTAAGTCAGACTTAACTTCTGCAATAAACGATGACTCAAGAACACCCGCTCTATCACCACCAGTTGCTGATGCGTAAGCTTTAGCAATGGCTAAGCCGTTACCTTGAGGATCATTTTCTGGGTGAACCGCGATAAGCGTTGGTACACCAAAACCACGTTTGTATTCTTCACGCACTTCAGTACCTGGACACTTAGGGGCAACCATAACAACCGTGATATCTGGGCGTACTTGCATACCTTCTTCAACAATGTTGAAACCATGAGAGTAAGCAAGGGTTGAGCCTTGTTTCATGTGAGGCATAACAGCGGTAACCGCTGAAGTATGTTGCTTATCAGGCGTTAAATTTAATACTAAATCAGCTTGTGGGATTAACTCTTCGTATGTACCAACAGTAAAACCATTTTCAGTAGCCCACTGCCAAGATTGACGTTTTGAAGTAATTGCTGCTTCACGTAACGCGTAAGAAATATTTAAGCCAGAATCACGCATGTTCAAACCTTGGTTTAAACCTTGAGCGCCACAACCGACGATAACAATGTTCCAATCTTTAATGAAGTTACAGCCATCGCTAAACTCTTCACGCTTCATAAAACGACATTTGCCTAATTGGCCAAGCTTTTCACGTAAGCTTAAAGTATTGAAATAATTGCTCATGATATTTCCTCTAAAATTTCTTAAAATAAGTAAGTCAGCATTTCTGACCACGCTTTTACAATGAAAGCATCATAACCTAGCCATGGTATTGCAAAAAGTGATATATTCGCACTGTAGTGTTGCGTATTTTGCAACGACATAATTGATTTCTCAATTTAGCAGTGAGCACAACCCATGGACCAAAAATCATTAGTCATGTTCAGTCACTTAAGTCAGTCACTGCATTTTGGCAAAACAGCACAAGCACATCACATTAGTCCATCAACGTTAAGTCGTGCAATTCAACGCATCGAAGACGAAGTAGGTAGCGAATTGTTACACAGAGATAACCGCAGTGTTGAACTTACCGAAGCGGGCATTAAGTTTAAACATTATGCTGAACACCAGATTGAGCAATGGCAAAACTTGAAACAGGTGTTAGCACAGAAGCAACAAGCTCTTACGGGTAAATTGCATATTTATTGTTCAGTTACCGCAGCGTATAGCCACTTGCCACCTCTGCTTGAGCGCTTTCGAGCACAACATCCGTTAGTTGAAATTATGCTGACTACTGGTGATGCCGCAGATGCACTAGAGCAAGTTCAGAATAAATCGGTAGATTTTGCCATTGCGGCTAATCCTGAAACCTTACCGCGCAGTGTTTATTTTCATCCACTGGATACTATAGCGTTAGCAGTTATTGCTCCAACCATGAATTGCAAGGTAAGCCAGCAGCTCAAGGAGAAGGTACTTTCTTGGTCATCAATTCCAATTATTTTGCCTGAGCATGGTCCCGCCCGAAAACGCTTTGAACTTTGGTATCGAAAAAAACAACAAGGCAAAGCCAATATTTACGCCACTGTATCTGGCCACGAGGCACTAGTGAGCATGGTTGCCTTAGGATGTGGTGTCGGCATAGTACCGCAAGTTGTGGTAGAAAATAGTCCGGTGAAAGAGCGAGTAAGTTATCTCGCCGATGTTGGCGAAATTGAACCCTTTGAATTAGGTGTGTGTTGTTTGAATCAAAATAAAAGTCAGCCCTTAATCAGAGCTTTCTTTAACGCAATTGGCTAACGCCTCAGGTAAAACTACACTGAGACAGCGCCCGTTAGATGCCTTAACAAACGATCCATCGCACGATACGATAGCGCCTCAATTAAATTTTGATGCGAAATTACCGAGCTACCTTCCATGTCAGCAATGGTGCGAGCAATTTTTAAAATTTTATGATGCGCACGAGTAGATAAGCCTAATTTCTCTACGGCTAACTCTAGAAACTCATTGTCGGCTTGGCTTAAGTAACAATATTCTTTCAATTCTCGCGTACCTAGGTGCGCATTAGCTTTACCCTGCCTTGTTTGCTGTAGCATACGGCAGGCTTGCACTCGTTGCTGTACCTCTTCACTGGTTTCATTTTGTTCAGTATCATTATCCCAAGTGCCTCGTGGTAACCGTGCCACCTCAATTTGAATATCAATTCTATCGAGAAACGGGCCGGACAATCTGTTCAAGTAGCGTAAGACTTGCTCTGGCGTACTGCGTTTATCGTTATAAAACCCTGTAGGGCTCGGATTCATTGCGGCAATCAATTGAAAGCGTGCTGGAAAAGACTGTTTGTGCAAGGCTCGAGAAATAGTCACTTCGCCTGATTCCATTGGTTCCCGCAAGACATCAAGCACTTTTCGTTCGAATTCTGGTAACTCATCAAGAAATAAAACACCGTTATGCGCCAATGAAATTTCACCGGGTTTAGGTTGGCTACCACCACCCACCAGTGCCGCTGATGACGCGGTGTGGTGCGGCGCACGAAATGGTCGCGTACACCAAGATTTATCACTAATTTGTTGATGACTTATTGACTGAATTGCGGCAACCTCTAGCGCTTCTACCTCAGTCATTTTTGGTAAAATACCCGCTAAACGACTGGCAAGCATCGTCTTTCCCGTCCCTGGCGGACCTATAAACAATAAGTTGTGACTGCCGGAAGCAGCGATTTCTAATGCCCGTTTAGCTAAAGGTTGACCAATAACATCACTAATATCTAGATCACTACTTTCTACGGTTTGTTCCCGAGGTATATCAACCACAAGAGGTAATCGCTGCTGACCAGAAAAATGCATAAACAATTGGGTTAAGTGATTAATAGCATGTATTTTCGCTTGCTTAACCCAGCTAGCTTGCTCAGCGTTTTGCGCGGGAATAATCAAAGTTCGACCGCTTTCATTGCTTGCCATTGCCACTGGGATTTCACCAACGATAGTTCGTAACTCACCTGACAAAGCAAGTTCACCAGCAAATTCATACTTGCTTAAGTCAACATTGGGTAATTGTTCTGAAGCGGCTAAGATTCCGACGGCAATAGGTAAATCAAAACGTCCCCCTTCTTTGGGTAAGTCAGCAGGAGCAAGGTTAATAGTAATTCTTTTGGCGGGAAATTCGTAACCACAATTAATGATAGCACTGCGAACTCGGTCTTTTGCTTCTTTCACTGAGGTTTCAGGCAGACCAACAATATGAAATGCTGGTAAACCATTAGCTAGATGCACCTCAACACTGACCAGAGGGGATTCAAGACCAACACGAGCACGACTAAAAACACAAGCAAGTGACATAAAAACTCCATTTAATATTCATTCCGTTTAACAGTAAGTGTAGATGCCTTTTAGAGAAAAACCCTTAGCAAAGTAAAATGCGCAAAAAAAGTCAGTTTTCAGTTCTGTAGAAAAACTACCTTAGCAAGGTCCATTACTTTTATATTTTAAGAAGTATTTGGCACTAACTTAACTGTGAGGCAATATGTTTCATGCGACACAACGGAACCAAGTATTTAATGCGATCAAAAACTCATAAATCTTATTTAACACGCATAGTGAATGTGCTGAATTATATTCAACAGAATTTAGATAATGAATTGACCCTTGAAGAATTAGCTGAACAAGCATGTTTTTCACGTTATCACTTTCATCGGATATTTAGTGGCATGTTAGGCGAGTCTGTAAAAGAACTTGTAAGGCGTTTACGTCTAGAGCGCGCTGCTGTTCAGTTACAAACAAGCCAACAAAGTATCTTACAAATATCGCTAGCTGCGGGTTATGAAAGTGATATGAGTTTTTCCCGAGCTTTTAAAGCCAAAACAGGACTACTTCCTTCAGCCTTTAGAAAATCATTAAAAGCAAGGTACCCTTGCCTTGCTAAAAATACTATCCGATACGTGACTAATGAACATATTTCCTCTTTTGAAGCTTTAATTAATGAGGAATTAACAATGAAAGTTATGATTAAACAACTTGATGATATTTTGGTCGCATACGTTGACCATATTGGTCCTTACCAAGAATGCGGCAAAGCTTGGGATACCCTATGTGGTGAACTAGCACCACAAGGATTGCTCGGTGGTGATGCTAAAATGATCGGCGTAAGTTATGACGACCCTGATGTAGTCCCTGCTGATAAGCTTCGCTATCAAGCCTGCGTTAGCATTAGCGAAGTTTTTTCAACACCAGAGCAAGTAAAATTCAATACCATTGCCGGTGGCCGTTATGCAATGACAACACACATAGGTCCATATGAAAAATTAGCAGAGACCTATCGACAATTTTTTGGCCAGTGGCTAAGTCAGAGTGACAATGAAGCTGAGGATAAACCTTGTATAGAAATTTACCTAAACGATCCAGAGTCGACTGACCCTGAAGAGCTTATCACTGATATATATTTGCCACTTAAGGAACATTAACATGGAAAAGGTTGATTTATTTAAACAACACAAAGCAGATTATCTTGCGAAAAAGCAACCACAGCAAATGCATATTGCTAGTGCACATTATTTGGCTATTGATGGCATTGGTGCACCAGGAGAGACAGTCTTTGAAGATGCTGTAGCTGCCCTTTATGCTATTGCATATACAGTAAAAATGACTCGCAAGAAACAAGGAAAGGGGGATTATGTTATTAGTAAATTAGAAGCCCGCTATTGGTCTAATACTCAGCAATGTTTAAGTGAACAAGAAAAGTCTCAATGGCATTGGCAGTTAATGATTCGCACCCCTGCACAAGTTGAGCTTAGCGATATTCAACAAGCAGCCAAGGCATTAGCCGCTAAAGGTAAAACTGACAGCGTTAACAGAGTGCAACTTATTGAACATGAGTTTTCTCAATGTGTACAAATGCTGCATGTCGGCGCTTACGAAGACGAACACCTTACCATTTCACAAATGTTAAGCTACGCTGAATCACACAAATTAGTACCAACAGGGCAACACTGTGAAGTGTATATTTCTGACCCTCGACGCATGCCAGCAGAACGTTTAAAAACAATTCTAAGAATGCCAGTAAGCTAATTTTATACGCTGCGTTATTCCTATTTAGTAGCGCAGCGTGCAAAAAAGCTCTAATGAAAAAACTTGCACTTAGTATTAGAGCTATGGTACTAATTTAATAAGTAAATAAGAACTGAATATATAAACAAAATAAATAAATAAAAAATCAGTCTTAAAATCTTAATTAATTTTAAGAAATAAACAAGCAAAGAGAACATAATGCAAAACTTTAACTCAATTATTATTAGCGTCCTCGTCGTGGTGATTATTAAATCATCTCGAGGGTTTTCGTTGAGCTAAAGAAAAAGCAACATATCGAAATACAAACCCTCGCTTCGAAAGAACCGAGGGTTTTTTATTATCGTTATGAACAGTAATTTAACATTTATTTTTAACCTTTATTTAAACTTAGTATTTTTGGAATCATCATGAGCGACAGCAAACCTTTGACAGGTGGCGGACTATTATTTGAAGTGCTTCAGCAACACGGCGTAGAGCATGTTTTTGGCTACCCAGGTGGTGCAATTATGCCTATTTACGATGCACTTTATGATAGCGATGTTCAGCATTTTCTTTGCCGACATGAGCAAGGTGCAGCATTTTCCGCAGTTGGTTATGCACGTGCCGCTGGTAAAGTTGGTGTTTGTTTAGCCACCTCAGGTCCAGGGGCAACAAACTTAATCACTGGCCTTGCTGATGCACTTGCCGATTCAATTCCTGTGGTAGCAATCACGGGTCAGGTACCAACGTCAGCTATGGGTAGTGATGCTTTCCAAGAAATTGATATCTTTGGTTTATCACTAGCTTGTACGAAACATTCTTTTCAAGTAACTGATATTAATGAGCTTGAAAAAGTTTTACATCAAGCCTTTGAAATAGCCCTTGAAGGTCGTCATGGTCCTGTGTTGGTCGATATTCCAAAAGATGTGCAATTAGCACAAGTAACACAGCGTTTAGAGAAACTTTCACATCTAAAAAATAAAGTGCAATTACCGTTAGCAGATATCACTAAAGCTACCGACTTATTAACCCATGCCAAGCGCCCTGTTTTATACGTTGGTGGTGGAGTAGGCATGGCAAACGCCATTGATGAAGTACGTAGTTTTGCCGACAAAACTGGTATGCCATCCGTGTCGACATTAAAAGGTTTAGGGGCAATGAGCCCTGAAGATGAAAACTACCTTGGCATGTTAGGTATGCATGGTACCAAAGCAGCAAATATTGCTGTGCAGGAATGTGATTTATTAGTTGTTGTCGGCGCACGATTTGATGATCGGGTTACGGGTAAATTAGATGAATTTGCTTCTGGTGCCAAAGTTATTCATTTTGATATAGATACCGCAGAAATTGATAAACGCAGAAGTGCTGACGCGCCAATTTTAGGTGATTTAAAAGGTAATCTGCCTTTGTTAACTATGCCGCTTGATATTGATGAATGGCAAACAAAGATTCAACAAATGAAAAGTGATTGCGCATGGCGATATGATCACCCAGGCGCAAATATATATGCTCCTGCAGTATTAAATGAAATCAGCCGCTTAATGCCGAAAAATACCTGTGTAACAACAGATGTTGGCCAGCATCAAATGTGGGCTGCACAACATATGGATTTTGATGATCCAAGTAACTTTTTAACCAGTGGTGGCATGGGTACCATGGGCTTTGGTTTACCGTCTGCAATTGGGGCACAAATCAGTCGCCCACACGATACGGTTATTGCCGTATCAGGTGATGGTTCTATCATGATGAATGTGCAAGAAATGGCGACGATGAAACGTTACCAAACTCCAGTAAAGATAGTGCTAATCGATAATGCCAAATTAGGTATGGTTCGCCAGTGGCAAGATTTATTTTTTGATGGCCGTTTAAGTGAAACTGACTTATCTGACAACCCTGACTTTATTATGCTGGCATCAGCTTTTGATATTAAAGCAAAAACGATTAGCAAAAAAAGTGAAGTTACTGCCGCGATCAATGAAATGTTGGATCATGATGGTCCATACTTATTACGTGTTCAAATTGATGCCAAAGACAATGTTTGGCCATTAGTACCACCAAATACTGCCAACGATAAAATGATGGAGAACGTATAACATGAATCATTACCAATTAATTATCATGACTGATGATAAACAAGTGGTGCTTGAGCGAATTTTGCAAGTGACACGCTATCGTGGATTTTTAATCAATGGCATGAACGCTGAAGTAAATACCGGCACAAATATCGCGACTATCACTTTAATGGTTAGCAGTGAGCGCCCTATCTCTTTACTTATCGATCAAATCAATAAACTGATCGACATCAAGAGTGTCAAAGTAGACAATAGCGTAGCGCAAAAACAAAGCGCCTAATAACGATAGATCGATAAAGATCAACGATACTTATTATCGCAACAGCACCCATATCATTGTAGGTTGGCCTTTAAGCCATCAAAATAATTAAATTTGACGGACTAAGACCCGACCTGCATGGAAATATACAGATTAGGAAAAAGAAAATGGCTAAAGTAAACGCAGAATATATTTGGTTTAATGGTGAACTCATGCCGTGGCAAAACGCTACCGTTCACGTAATGAGTCATGCACTTCATTATGGTTCATCAGTTTTTGAAGGTATTCGTGCATATGAAACACATAAAGGCACGTGTATTTTCCGTTTAGAAGAACATATCAAGCGCTTGTTCGACTCAGCAAAAATTTATCGTATGAATATTCCATACACTCAAGAAGAAGTTGTGCAAGCATGTAAAGACGCAGTTGTGCAAAACAATTTAAAATCAGCTTACCTTCGTCCATTAGCCTTTCTAGGTGACATTGGTATGGGCCTTCGTCCACCAATTGATGCTAAAGCTGATCTTATGATTGCAGCGTTTAGCTGGGAAGCATACTTAGGTGCAGATGCCGTTGAAAATGGCGTTGAAGTAGGGGTTTCTAGCTGGAACCGTTTAGCGCCAAACACTATGCCTACAGCAGCAAAAGCAGGTGGTAACTACTTGTCTTCACAGCTAATTTCAACAGAAGCTGCTCGCCATGGTTATGCTGAAGGTGTAGCACTTGATGTCAATAACATGGTAAGTGAAGGCGCGGGTCAAAACTTATTTTTAGTACGTAACAATGTAATTTATACACCGCCTGGTACAGCTTCTATTTTACAAGGCTTAACTCGTGATGCTGTATTTTTCTTAGCTGCACAATTAGGCTACGAAGTACGTGAAGAGTCTATTTCTCGTGAAGCGTTATACCTTGCCGACGAATTCTTTATGTGTGGTACAGCCACAGAAGTAGTGCCCGTTAAATCAGTTGATGGTTTACCTGTAGGTACAGGTACTCGTGGACCTATTACTAAAGCACTTCAAGAAGCTTTCTTTGGTATCTTTGATGGTAGCACTGAAGTACCAGAAGGTTGGTTAGACCCTGTTAAATAGTTAGTAACTACTCAACTCTTTGTCATTTACTACTGTAGCTGCACCGGAAATACTCACTTATATTCATAAGCTCCGAGTTTCCTCTTTGCTACAGTAACAACTGACTTAGAGTTAAGCAGCTACTTCATAAGCTCTTAAACTTAAGAGCCTTATTTTAAAAGTTCATTTCGCTCAGTAAATCTAAAGTGAATTTTTAAAATTATATTATTAAAAATAAGTTCACAAACTCAGCAACTGGAATATAAAAATCATGCCTAAATTAAGATCTGCAACTTCTACTCAAGGACGTAATATGGCGGGTGCTCGTGCCCTATGGCGCGCCACAGGCATGACAGATGGTGATTTTGGCAAACCAATTATTGCGGTAGTGAACTCTTTTACTCAATTTGTACCCGGTCACGTTCATTTAAAAGACATGGGCCAATTAGTGGCAGGTGCTATTGAAGAAGCAGGCGGTGTTGCTAAAGAATTCAATACGATTGCAGTTGATGACGGTATTGCTATGGGCCACTCAGGTATGCTTTATAGCCTACCATCACGTGATTTAATTGCTGACTCTGTTGAGTATATGGTTAACGCTCACTGTGCTGATGCCATGGTTTGTATTTCTAACTGTGACAAAATCACGCCGGGCATGTTAATGGCAGCAATGCGCTTAAATATTCCAGTAATTTTTGTTTCTGGCGGGCCAATGGAAGCCGGTAAAACCAAGCTTTCAGACCAAATAATCAAACTCGATTTAGTTGATGCCATGATCCAAGGTGCCGATCCAACCGTATCTGACGAACAAAGTGATCAAGTTGAACGTTCAGCGTGTCCAACTTGTGGTTCATGTTCAGGCATGTTCACCGCTAACTCAATGAACTGTTTAGCAGAAGCACTTGGTTTAGCCTTACCAGGTAATGGCTCTATGCTTGCTACTCACGCAGACCGTGAACAGTTATTCTTAAATGCCGGTAAAGAAATCGTTAAATTAACCAAGCGTTATTATCAAGATAATGATGAAAGTGCCTTGCCACGTAATATCGCTAGCAAAGAAGCGTTACACAATGCTATGTGTTTAGATATTGCTATGGGTGGTTCAACCAATACCATTTTGCATTTACTTGCTACCGCACAAGAAGCTGAAATAGATTACACCATGGAAGACATGGATAAATTATCACGCATTGTGCCACAGCTTTGTAAAGTAGCACCTTCGACACCTGATTATCATATGGAAGATGTCCATCGCGCTGGTGGAGTTATTGGTATTTTAGGTGAGTTAGCCCGTGCTGATTTGTTAAATACTGATGTGCCAAATGTATTAGGTACAACCTTAGCTGATGTTATTGCTAAATATGATATTACGATAACAGACGACGAAGACGTTAAAAAATTCTACCGTGCTGGCCCTGCCGGTATTCGTACCACTAAAGCATTCAGCCAAGATTGTCGTTGGGACACTTTAGATGACGACCGCGCAAATGGTTGTATTCGTTCAATCGACAACGCCTTTTCAACCGAGGGTGGTTTAGCAGTGCTTTCAGGTAATATCGCTGTAGATGGCTGTGTAGTTAAAACCGCGGGTGTCAGTGATGATAACTTAACCTTTACTGGTCCTGCGCATGTCTTTGAAAGCCAAGATGATGCCGTTGCTGGAATTTTAGATGGCAAAGTAGTTGCCGGTGAAGTTGTTGTTATTCGCTACGAAGGCCCTAAAGGTGGTCCAGGTATGCAAGAAATGCTGTACCCAACGACTTACTTGAAGTCTATGGGCTTGGGTAAAGCTTGTGCTTTACTAACTGATGGCCGTTTCTCTGGTGGTACTTCGGGTTTATCTATTGGTCATGTTTCACCTGAAGCAGGCAGTGGCGGTACCATAGCATTAGTTGAGCAAGGCGATATTATTCATATTGATATTCCAACTCGTGCTATTTCTCTGCAAGTAGCAGATGAAGTGCTAACACAACGTCGTGATGCAATGAACGCTAAAGGTAAACAGGCTTGGCAGCCAAAAGACAGAGTTCGCCCTATTAGTTATGCATTAAAAAATTACGCTATGTTGGCAACTAGTGCTGACAAAGGTGCGGTGCGAAATCGCGCTTTACTTGATGGTTTGGTAGAAAAATAACAAGGTTCAAGAATAAGCAGGCAAAGCCTGTTTATTCTTATCCACAGACATTAGGGTCGAAACATAATGGAAACACAAAGCCAAGCATTGTTAGCGCAACAAGCAGAGCAGCTTGACTACCTCAGACGCATCCTATTAGCGCCAGTTTATGATGTTGCGGTAGAGACTGAGCTAACCAAGCTAACCAAACTATCTAGTCGTTTGAATAACCAAATTTATCTCAAACGTGAAGATCAGCAACCTGTGCATTCATTCAAATTACGTGGTGCTTATACCAAGCTTAACAGTTTAACTGAAGAGCAATGTATCCATGGTGTTATTGCCGCTTCAGCTGGTAACCATGCACAAGGCTTAGCACTAGCTGCCAATAAATTAGGCATAAAAGCGACTATAGTCATGCCAAAAACAACACCAGACATCAAAGTAGATAATGTTAAACGTTTTGGTGGTGAAGTACGTTTAGTTGGCAATAGCTTTAATGAAGCACAACTAGCCTCCATAGAATATGCAGAAGCAGAGCAAAAAACCTTAATTCATCCATTTGATGATATTGACGTTATTGCTGGCCAAGGCACAGTAGCAAAAGAACTTTTACAACAACTGCCAAATGCCGATGTCGTTTTCATTCCTGTTGGCGGCGGTGGGCTATTGGCTGGCATGGCGGTTTATTTAAAGCAATTAAGCCCCAACACTAAAATTATTGGCGTTGAAGCCGAAGATTCAGCCTGCTTACAAGCAGCGCTAGCCGCTGGTGAACCTACCGACTTAGCGCAAGTAGGTTTATTTGCTGATGGCGTCGCGGTTAAACGCATTGGTGAGCATACTTTTAATTTGATTCAGCAATATTGTGATGAAGTAATTACAGTCTCAACAGATGAGATTTGTGCATCTATAAAAGATATTTTTGAGCAAACTCGTGTTATAGCTGAACCTGCAGGAGCGCTCTCTTTAGCTGGTTTGCAAAAGTATACACAAACAAGCCAAGGCAATGAATCATTAGCAGCGGTACTTTCTGGTGCTAACATGAATTTTCATACTTTGCGTTATGTATCAGAACGCTGCGAGTTGGGTGAAAAGAAAGAGGCCATATTAGCGGTTACCATTCCAGAAGAGAAAGGAAGTTTTAAACGTTTTTGCCAAGCAATAGGCAACCGTGCTATCACTGAATTTAACTACCGATATGCTGGTCTACCCAATGCTGAAGTATTTGTTGGTGTACGTTTAGGTGGTAGTGTGCAAGAGCGACAAGCCTTACTACAGGGTCTTGTCAGTGAGAATTACAAGGTGCGCGACTTTACCGATAATGAATTAGCTAAATTGCATATTCGTTACATGATTGGTGGAAAAAGTGCTCAAACAGAGCAAAACAACAATGAACGACTATTTAGCTTTGAATTTCCAGAGCACCCCGGTGCCTTAGAGAAGTTCTTGCAAGCTATGGGCGAACATTGGAACATTACCTTGTTTCATTACCGCAACCATGGCGCTGCATTTGGTCAAGTTTTGGCCGGATTTGAGCTTGATAAAATTGATCAAGTTGAGTTTTTTCAACATCTTGATGCCTTAGGTTATCAATGGCAAGAAGAAACAGATAATTTGGCCTATCAAGCTTTTTTAAAATAGCCATAACGACCAAGTAAGTCGATAATTTGGCACAGACTAGTCATTTATCTGTGCCAATACATACCAAACCTTTATAAGTAAAAATATTAGATATAGTCTTAATTGCATTTTCTGGTGTCAAACTAACTAAGTTCATCAATTACCCTGCCTTTTGCATAAGATAAATACTTACTTAAAATGATTAACACATGTTAAACAACTTATTTTTGTCTTGCTAACTACGGTAACTTTCATGTCAGAAGCAACAGAAACAACTAGCAAAACTGGCATTGCCGAGTGTGATAACTGATACTGAAATACTAATGCCTACCCATGAACTATTTACAGCTTTCATCGACCTTTGTCGATGAAAGCTATTAAGTAAACTACCAAATTTTTACACGTTCACTAGGTGCTAAATACAGGGCGTCACCCTCTTTAACATCGAATAACGTATAGAACTCAGGGATGTTTCTAACCACACCATTCACTCTGAATTTCGCAGGCGAATGAGGGTCTGTTTTGATTTGCACACTTAAGGCTTCATCACGCATCACTTTTTGCCAAGATTTACCCCAAGACAAAAATACTCTTTGCTCGCCAGTAAAACCATCCATTTCAACAGATTCTTTACCGTTTAATGAGCTTTTATAAGCAGCTAAAGCAATACTCAAGCCACCTAAATCACCTATGTTTTCACCCAGAGTAAAAGCACCATTAACATGTAAATCATCTAACACAGTAAAATCATCGTATTGAGCAACTAACTGACTGGTTCTTTGTTTAAAGTTCTCTTTGTCAGCATCAGTCCACCAGTTACGCAGAACACCATCACCATCGAAAGTTGCACCACTATCATCAAAACCATGGCCAATCTCATGACCAATCACCGCACCAATAGCGCCGTAATTCACGGCATCTTCGGCGTTTAGATCAAAATAAGGTGGTTGTAATATCGCTGCTGGGAAAACGATTTCATTCATTGGTGGATTATAATAGGCATTGACTGTTTGTGGCGTCATTCCCCATTCATGTTTTTGTACTGGGCCTTTTTGCTTCACAAGGTTTTGTTGATAAACTACTAACTTGGCTCGCTCAATGTTGCCAACTAAATCATGCTTATCAATACTTAACTTACTGTAATCTTTCCAAATGTCTGGATAGCCAATCTTAGGAGTGAATTTAGACAACTTATCTAATGCTTGAAGCTTAGTATCTTCACTCATCCAATCTAAATTTTTGATACTTACTTCGTACGCTTTCAGCAAGTTATCAACTAATTCCAACATTTTTTCTTTCGCTTCAGGTGGGAAATGCCTTTTCACATAAACCTTGCCAACGACTTCACCAAGGTGGTTGTTGACTAAAGCAACTCCACGACGCCAGTCAGGTAATGGCGCTTCAATACCTCGTAAAATTTTAGAATAAAAAGCAAAATTCTCATCATCTATGGCTTGGCTTAATGAGTTTGCATTAGCACTAATTACACCCCACTGTAAAAATACTTGCCAATCTTTGAGGCTGGTAGAAGTAATAATGTCATTTAGGGCTTTTTGATAATCGAGTTGGGTTACAACCACACCATCAATATCACTGATGCCAGCTTCATCTAAAAATCCTTGCCAATTAAAATCAGGCATAATGGTTTTCAATTCAGCCAGAGGAATTTTGTTGTACAACGCTACCATATCACGCGTCTTTTCTTTCTTCATATGCTTGGCAGCTAACCGAGTTTCAAGTGCCATAATTGATTTAGCCGCTTCAGCAGCATTATCTACGGCACTCAAAGTTAACATTTTCTCAATATGCCTAACATACTCGTCACGAATATTTGCTGACTTCTCACCCTCAGTAAAGTAGTACTCTCGATCAGGTAAACCTAAGCCACCTTGCCAAGTGTGCATCATATAGCTATTAGGATCTTTAAAATCAACATATTGCCCTAACGAGAATGGCGTGCCATAGCCTAGCTTATTTGCTGAAGCAAAATACACGGCTAATTGGTCATAATTACTTATCGCGGCAATTTTACTAAATTCGTCACTTAGCGGTTTGCTTGCTAATTGATTACGGCGTTCACGATCCGTAAATGAAAAGTATAAGTCACCGACTTTTTGTTCATCGCTGCCTTGAGCAAAACTACCGGAAGCCGACTCATCAATAATAGCTTTAATATTATTTTGAGACTCCTCATGCACGATATAGCCGACACCATAACTCGCCTTATCAGCAGGGATTTCGGTTTTTGCTATCCAATTACCATTAACATAAGCATTGAAATCATCACCAGGCTTAATTTTTGTATCCATGTTTTCCAGATACAAACCCGACTTTAAAGTTTGATTGTTGTTTTCTGCGACAGAGCCTTTATCAGTGCTGTCCGTTTGACCGCAACCAGATAAGGCCAACAAGGCCAATGATATAGCGGTGAAAAGCATTTGTTTTTTCATCCAAGATCCCTTTCTAAAATAAGTAATAAAACATTAAGTTAACATTTTTTTCACAAACAATGTTAGTTGGTAATATTTGAACAAGCAAGCATAAAAAATATTTCGAGCTTCTATCAGGCTCACTTGCTTTCTTCTGCTTATAAACACATTACTTATAGTGCTAATTAAGCCAATACCTTCTTAAAACTCTATTTTTAACAATAAAAGGATGAAGAACTAAACGATATCGCGGACATAAGTTTTAATTGAAAACCGTAATGGATTAATAAATATTGTTATATTTCATATAAAACGATAAAAATCACAGTTCACTTACAAAATACATAAGTGTCAGGTTATTTAACAGTTATCAATCTTAATACTTTCTTACAAACCATAACCTACTGTAATAATTCAAAATTATTTATTGTGTATAATTCTTGCATATAAATACACATTAAGAAATTTATTAATATTCAGTTAATTAACTACATCAGGAAATAAACCATATGTCGTTTATAAAGAAGATAAAAGCAGTATTGCTTACTTTAACTGTTGCCAGCACAAGTGCTCAAGCAACTTTAATTTTCTCAGAAGATTTCACCGGCGGCAGCGCTAGTTTACTTAATTCTGTAAACGTGAAATGGTCTGATTCAAGTGGCGGTGGTTTTGAAGTGTATAGTGCCGGTGGTGCCGGTGCTCGTGGCATGAAAGGTACTTACGATCACGATGGTGATAGCAGTACTGCACAAATTGCATTGCCTGCTGGCATTGAAGTTAATGACGACCAAGGTAATGAATTATTAACAGCGCAATTTACTTTAAATACGATGATTCAAGCAGATGAGTTAGCACAATTGAGTTTTTGGGGTGGTGTACGACGCAATAATGCTAGTGGAGCCTCTGTCGAAATTTATAATGTTAGCCAAGATATCTCAATATCAGGGTTACTCACTCCAACTTTAGGCTCTGGTGATTGGATCTTCAATCAGTTTAGCTTTGCTTCTACTGCCGCTTCTGTTGGTGACTTATTGGAAATTCGCTGGCAGGGTGGCGGCACAAATTCAGCCAATGGCCAAGAAATTGCTATGGTTGATTTCTCAACAGTAACAAACCCTCAAGCTACGGCTGTACCAGAGCCTACCAGCATCGCTATTTTTGGGTTAGGTCTTTTAGGTTTGCTTGCAAACACTAGACGTAAAAAGCAGTAACTAACCTGTTATTGTTATAAAAGCTTCTTTTTAGAAGCTTTTTTTATGCCTGTGGCTCCACAACTTCATTGAGTACATTACAGCTGCATATTCCACAAAACTCTAATTTCTTGCAATAAGGCATTTATCACTGGTTCATTCACCCTATTCTTAGCAACAACAAAATGCAAAGGCATAGAAAAATCTAATAGGGATATAATTTGAACCTGCTTATTTTCTACAGCTTCTTGTGCTGTTTCTAGCTCTATAAAGCTTAACCCTAAACCTTGTTTAACCAAAGTTAACCGTGTGCCATCATCACTGGTTTTTAATACACTAGGAACTTCCTTGCCCAGCTTCTGGCTTAACAAGTCATCAAAAGGGCAGTAATAACCCATTTTTATCCACGGCTGAAGACTTAGCTCTGCTTGGCTATGTAGTTTGCTGCAGTCTAATGTTGCTGGTGCTATTGTGGTTATCTTTTGCTCTAAAACAGTGATACCGATGAAGTCTTCGGGGATATCACCGAAAATATAACCACCATCGAATTGTTGATTTCTAATATCGTTAATTATTTTACCGGTCGATTGCAGCTGTATATCCAAACTAATACCGGGACAATTTTCTTGTAAGTTTGCCACTAATTCAGTTAATTTTACTTTTTTAGTACTGACATTAATGGCCAAGTGAAAACTTCCCATTATTTCATCTTGATTACTGGCGGCAAAGTTAACTAAATCGACAGCACTATCAAGAGTGTGTTGCGCCTTTTCTAACAGCAACTGTCCCTTGTCGGTTAACGACATCCCCTTACTAGAGCGAAAAAATAACGGCGTAGCCAACTCCTCTTCCAGCGCTTTGATGTGAGCACTAATTGCTGGTGGTGTCGTATATAAGCGTTTAGCTGCCTGTGTTAAATTTCCTGTTTTGGCGACAGCGACAAAAGAGCGTAAGTGATAAAATTCCATAATTCCCTTTTATAATAAATTTAATTGCTAGCGAAGCAATCTTCTTAATGCAGATTAAAACTAACTTTAATACTAGTCACCTTATTTCACCATTCAAATATCTGGAACATTGACTTAATTAATTATGAATCATCAAAAACGATTGACCTAAACCGGTAGCCATTATCAAGGAAATGCTCACCTTATCCATTTAATTATAAAACCATTAAACACAAGTAACCTGAATGCTGCTGTAAAACGAAAAGCCTTGACATATTATGTCAAGGCTTTATTGTTAATAACAGTTTAGTTACAAACTAAAAATAGTAACTTAATAATAAAAAAGGAAATATTATGCAAAAAAATGGGATCACCGCTAAATCAGTTACTATGAATGCTAGCAATGCTACTAAACATGTAGGAAAAGTTGCTGGCGCAGTGATAGCTGCAATTGTTTTATGGCAAGTACCATAC
>Ga0114909_1000555_pt1 | contig 26530 bp, 32 predicted proteins | sample MalvireepMed_906_FD_87290 | JGI IMG/M metagenome (GOLD analysis project Ga0114909, IMG submission 87290) | Marine viral communities from the Global Malaspina Expedition - Malaspina viral metaG DeepMed_906 | ecosystem: Environmental > Aquatic > Marine > Oceanic | place: Mediterranean Sea...
CTTAGATAGTCTCAAAGATATTGCCGATATGACCATTGACATTGAGAGTAAAGATGGTTATGCTTATGTCAGTCAATAATATTATTTCGTCCCCGCAAAATGGAGGATAAGTTGGAAACAAAAGAGTTTATTATTAAAAGTAAGAAATGGGGCGAGTTTAAAGTTCTTATTGATGCTGACGACTGGAAAAAGGTCAGTCAGCATCATTGGGTTATCAAAAAAGATCAAAAACTTGGTCACTCAATAAGGTGGTATGTGAACACCCAAGTTCCTCACCCTGATGGGGGCTGGATCAAGGTAAACCAAACGACTAAAGAAAAAGAAAGAGGCTGGCGACCAAACGGCGGCCGCCGCCGCAGGCGTAAGAATCTATCTCTTCATGTTTTGATCAACCAAACTCCAAAAGGTATGATGACAGATCACATCAGTGGGGATACTTTAGACAATAGAAAGTGTAACCTTCGGTCGGTGACCCATAAGGAGAACTGCTCCAACCGAGGAGCCACCAAGGACAACAAATCAGGCTTCAAAGGGGTTCGCAAACTAAATAATAAAAGAGATCAGCCGGAATCCTATCGGAAAGCTTGGATGGCTACAACAAGCCAGCTAGCTCTGGATAATGGAGCACCTAGACCATATATTGGTATGTACTCCACAAAGGAGGAGGCTGCTGAAGCATATGATCGCTCCACTGCAAAATACGTCCCAGAGGACCAGCACACTGTCAGGCTGTTTAACTATCCAGAAAAAATAGACCAGTGGATTGCCGAGAAAGATACAGTGGAGATTAATCCTTTATCTAATCGCAACTATCACGAAGACTCCAAAACAGCATTTGCCCTCAAGTACCTTGATGAAGTTCTAGAGTTATATGAGAGGGGAGACAGTTTGAAAGAAATCTCACGAGAGTTCAATCGCCGAGGTTATCGGACCCGTAACGGTGCGGAGTGGGAATATCACACTGTAGGTAGAATTTTAAAATATAATGACAAACCCACGAGAACCCTCACTTCTGAGTTTGGCGTCAGGTGGCGAAGTAGGACAACTGGTTATTTTGGTGTCACGTTTAAAGCTGCCGGCAGACAATATAAAAAAGACTCTTGGTTACCATCCTACAAGACAAATGAGGTGATCACAACGGGTGGAACAAGAAAAAGAAAATCCTTTTACCTCGGAGCGTGCAGCACTCCTGAAGAAGCAGCGAAAATCCATGATGAAAGGATGGTAGAACTTCACGGTCCAGAGTATCCTTATCTTAACTTTCCCGAAAAACTGAACGAGTATTTGAAGGCAACAAAAGAAAATGTCAATCAGTAAGAACATAGAAAAAGTCTTGGCTCAAACATCTAATTGTAAATTGAGCCCCGAAGAAAAAAAAGAACTGGCGGAAGCAATTGCCAAAGCCTTGAGAAAAGAATTTTATATTGTCCCCTATTCGGGCCAACTTACATTTGAGTGAAAAATGAAAAAGTTAATACTCCTCACCCTAATCGGATGCTCCCAAGCCACCCCGCCTGATGCGGGAATAGCAGACGTGGCCAAGCCTGATGCCGCAAAACACCCCGGCGAACGAACTTATATAATGTACTGTACTTCGTGTCACGGATATGACGGGACTGGACTTAACGGGTTGGGAGCGGACTTCGTGAATGACAAGACCATCCTTGCCAAGACCGACGGGGCGTTACTCCAAAGTATTTTTGAGGGCAAAGGGCGGATGCCTGCATGGAAGAATCTTCTTAATGTAGGGCAGGTCATATTCGTGATAGATTATATTCGCCTTTCTTTCGGCGAAAAATGAGCCAAGGTGCCTGTCTTTGATTGGTTCATGGAACTTAACCCATACATCAGCGGACTCCTGATATCTACGCTAATTGGCTTGCCTACCGCACTATCTATTATAGAGACGCTCCGAGAAGATCCGGGCGAACCAAAAAAAGATGAAAACGCGTGGGACCACGAATGGGATATAAAATGAAAGCCGGCGACCTAGTTCAAAGTAATATATTCAGCCGCAGCGGCTCAGGCGGCTACGGTCTTGTAATGGGTGCGTGTGATCTACCGGGCTACTGGAATGTGTGGTGGGTCGGCTACGAAAGCGAGGATAGAATGGAAGTGGCCGAAGGTGGCATTTACGACATTCATGAAGACGATATAGTTGTCGTTTCTGCGGGCACAAATAAATAAAAAAGAGGATCTTCGGGGTGGGTATTATATGCGGTTTGATTTATGGAAACGTAATAGAGTACTTGGTTCACCGCTATCTGTACCATGGTCTAGGCAAGGCAGAGAACTCGGCATTCGGTTTTCACCTAAGAGAACATCACATTATTGCTAGAAAAAATGGATTCTATGACACAAAAGCCTCCGCCCTTGAGCAGTTCGGGGCACCCCTACTGGCAATGATGCATTTTCCCACGATGTGGATATCTTCAGGATTCTTCTTCGGGGTTGTCATATATGGGATATTGTTCTCTATAGTTCATACTATTTTACATCATCATCCAAAGTTCTCACAGAAATACTTTTGGTGGCATTGGAATCACCACATGAAAAACCAGAACCAGTCATGGAATGTTGTTTTCCCATTGACAGATTGGCTCACAGGCACTCTTGAGAAAAGGTCACGCAATAGATGAGAGCCGGCGATTTAGTAAGGTTCAAATACACTCAGGCGGACCATGAAGGATGGAAGATAGGTCTCCTCAAAGAATACCACACTTGGGAAAAGGTTGCAACCATTATTTATAAAGGAAAAGAAGTAAGGGTGGCCGCTGGTTTGGCGGAGCTACATAAGCGGGCGAAAAGACATTAGACAACCTATTTACTTAGAATCCGTAGAGGAGATGACCCTACATGAAAATTACGAAAAAGTTCATAACCGAAGTGGTGAAGAGAGTAGTTCAGGAACGAAAATTTGATGCTACCAAATTTCCTTTTCCCAAGCCAGCATCGGGTGAGCGTGCGAAAAAGGTAGCAACCGGCGGAAAAAAGGATGGGAAAATTGAAGATGACGTAGTCATTGTCAAGGATAATGCTGCTATTCCTGCCACTCAATTGAAGCCGTCACAACAAGAAATAAAATTGGGTCAAGCCTTGGGGATGGCCATCTCGATGATGGGAAAGCTACCTGGACCTTTTAAAAATGGGCCTGGTGGGGATTTGGGAGCAGTTATTTCAAAAGACGGCTATATTATGGACGGGCACCACCGCTGGGCAGCTTCCGTTCTTGCGGCGGGACCCGGTGTTCAACTCGGGGGTAAAGTTGTGGATATGCCGGGGGAGGATTTGGTAAAAGTCCTAGCCCTTGTGGGGGATGCCTTTCACCCTGGAATGAGGAAAGACCCGAGCCCGCACAACATAATGACTGCCACCCCAGAGGATGTTAATAATTTTATTAACCAATTTGTAGCCAATGGTATTGGAGAGTTTGTGGATGCTGAAACTGCCAAGCGCGTCTTAGAAGACACTTTCGGCAGCGTTGATAAAGCCAAACTTGTGTTAGCGGATCGACTCGATGCGGTGAAACAAAGCCCCCCGCCATGGGCGGAGTCGCGAGATAAGATGCCTGTATTGGAACCAGATGCCGGCGAGGTCGATAAAGTCGCAGCGGATTTAAATGCTGGCGACGTGGATATTTTCGCCCCTTACCAGGGAGAGTAAAAAGAAAAGCTGACTACTTATATCTACAGAGGAGGTGCTGTAGATATGCACGAAAAATTAGACAAGTGGCTCGGAAAATGGGCATCACGAAAATTAATGGTATGGATAACTTCCACTATGTTTTTAGGGGCAGGAATGCTCGCAAGTGATGACTGGGTTGCGGTATCTCTAGCTTATATTGGTTTACAGGGGGCGGCAGACATTGCCAGCAAATGGAAGCATGGTAAGTGAACTGGATCAAATTCAAAATAAAGGAATACGGATGGAAGGCGATTCTGGCGTCAGTGACTCTTGTGCTGGTCGCCTACTATTTTTACCTTCTTATTAAGCCGGGGGTTAACAGATCTGAGATTGTTGATAGAATAGTTACAGATATGAAGGTGGCAGCGAAAGAAAACCAAATTCGTGCCGAACTAGAGAAAGATAAAATTGGGGCAATAAAAAATATTTATACCCGCAAACTGAATTTAACAACAGAGATAACCGACCGACAGAAGCGATTAGAGGCGCTATCTCAACTTTACAAAGAATTGGATTTTTAAGGAGAATCAGATGGTAGACATTCCTACACTAGACATTGAGGATTACGATCCCGACCTAAACGAAGAAGAAGAGGCTGTCGAAGATAAGTCCGGCGGCGCTTTGACGTTTGCTATCGTGGGCGCTGGCCAAGGCGGCGGACGGATGGCAAAGGCGTTTTATGATATGGGCTATACCAAGACCGTGGCTGTTAATACAGCCCGAGCCGACCTAAACGGACTAGACATCCCAGAAAACCAAAAGTTTCTTGTTGACGAACATGGTGAACAAGGCGCAGGTAAAGACCAAGCTAAAGCTCAGGCGGCTATTGAACGCAAAGAGCAAGAAGTTTTCAACCTCTTCCGTGAGGTTTTTGGGAATAACGTTGACCGTGTCCTCATCTGCCTTGGCGTCTCGGGAGGCTCTGGTGGAGGAACCGTCAACACCCTCATCAAGGTGGCTAAGAAATATTTCACCTATATTGGGGTGGAAGATGTAGATAAGCGTGTCGGTGTTGTAGCGTCGCTACCCACAGCCGGCGAGTCAGCCTCACCTACCGTAGCCAAAAATGCTCACGCTCGCATCGCCCAACTGTGTGGCTTGGCGGAAAAAGGAAAGATTGCGCCGTTCATTATGGTTGACAATGAAAAAATCAAAAAGCTTTACCCGCGCCTTACAGTCAAAAAGTTTTGGACCACCATCAACAACACGGTTGCTGGGCTTTTCCATGTGTTTAATGTTCTAGCAAATCAAGATTCGGAATACACGACTTTCGATGCGACCGATTATGATAGTATTATGCGTCAGCCTGGGTGTATGATTATGGGAGTGACTGCGGTTAAAGATGTAGAAAATGAAACTGCCATCTCCAACGCCCTTAAGAAGAATCTGGAGAAGACTCTTCTGGCCGAAGGCTTTGACCTGACGACTGCTACCGGTGCAGCATGCATTGTGGTGGGAGGCGAGGCAATCTTTGAAGAAACTGTGGGATTGATGGATAGCATTGAATTTGGCTTCGATACTTTAGCGGCTCTTACCGGAGGAGCCATCATTCATCGCGGTATCTACGAGGATAATAAGCGCGATAAGCTCGTGACTTACACTTTAGTCAGCGGGCTAAAGCGCCCCTCTAAGCGTATCGAGGGCTTGAAGAAGTTCCTTAAGTAAAATGAGATGCATTGGTGTTTTTTTCGCTCTTCTAGCTCTGGCAATACCAGCCCGAGGAGAAGAGGTTGTAACATTTGATCCACGCCCGGCGACCGTGGAGCAGGAGGGAAATACTTATGTGGGGATTTTGGTAAGTGAGGAAGATTTCCGCAAGATTTTGCAGAACAAAGTTGATACCACCGCGGAATTAGGAAACTGCACTGTAGATCGCCGCGCCTGCGCCGCCGAAAAAGATATCTACCTTCAAGCGGTGAAAGAACTTCGTGAGGCCGCTTTGGTGAACAACACATGGTTTAGCCGCAACAAGGGTACCATTGGTGTTGTGACTGGTCTTCTTATGGGTGCGGGCTTTTCAGTGGCTATAGTTAAAGCGGTTTACCAACAGTGAGCAAAAAAGACCCCAATTATTTAGCGGCAGTAGAAAAGGCGATTGCAGAACAATATGGCAAAGTAGCAGCGCAAGATTTTCGTTCCACCTGGGATCCTCAGCGCGAACGAGAATACCTCCGCCAACTCAAGAAAAGAAACAAGGCACAGCACAAATCTGCGGTCAAAAAAGAAAAAATAGAGTTAGGGGAAACAATCATCACAAAGCCCCAAAGACACGCTCATGGCAATCGAAGCTGCCCGGTCTGTAAAACATATTCATTTTCCCCAAAGGATGACCTATATATGAATAGGTTTGATTGCTGTCATTTTTGTTATCTGGATTTTGTTATAGCCAGAGAAACTGACTGGAAAGAGGGCAAGCGACCCGGCGAAGAGCAGATTTTACTCTCGCTCAAAAGGAGAAAAAATAATGGCTAGTATTCTAGATGTAATTAAAGGTTTGAACCAAGCGGCCGCTAACGCCTATGACGGCTATGAAACGATGGATGAAAAAATTGGCTTGACCCGCGAAGAAGGTCACCCGATTGTAGATAGCCGCCTTATTGACGGCTTCCGCGTAAGATTTGCGGCCCAGAATATGGTTGTTACCTACCAGGGCGATGTTATGATGAAGGAAGTTCATCCGCGCGCTCAGTTTGAAAATGAGATTGAGCGCAAATTTGGAGACATTATTAAGTTTCTGAAAAAAGAATATAAAAAAGTGACCAAAGAAAGTGTCTCTTTGACCGAGGTTGCCCCGGCTGACATTTTGGTTCAAAGCACTTCCCGCATTCGTAATTGGGTGGAGGCTACCAAGCAATATTCTATCGGGGGGATCGAGGGGGTCGATGTGATCGGCGAACCTTCCCAGGACCGTCTAGAGGATAATATCAAGAAGTTCATGGAGAAAGCTTCAGGGAAAGCTCCCAAGCCTAAAAATGATAAGCGCCCCAAGGGGGATGACTTGCGATCGAAGGTTGCCAAACAGGGATACGATGCCCGAGAGGATGAATCACTGGGAATGCGAACTGGCAAAGAAAGCACCAAGAAACAAGACTACAAAGCTCGCCGAGCGGATTCGTATGGCAAATGGGGAACTCGCGACAAGAAGAGAAACTAATCTTCACCGTTTCGAGGTGTAAATGAGCTTAACCAAAAAACAAGTTATGGCAGAAGTCGTAAGATCCGGCAAAGATCCTGTCTATTTTTCTAATCAATATGCCCAAATCTCTCACCCGATGCACGGGCTCATCCCTTTTGACATGTATGGGTTTCAAGAAGAAGCTTTAAGGGATTTTAAAAGGCACCGCTTTAATGTTATTCTCAAGGCGCGCCAGTTGGGGATATCGACCACTGTGGCAGCCTATGTGTGTTGGTTGATGTTATTCCATCGGGATAAAAATATTTTGGTGGTGGCCACGAAGCTCGGAACGGCTGCCAACCTTGTCAAAAAATCCAAAGCGATTTATAAAAATCTTCCAACGTGGCTTCGTATTGCCGCCATTGAAATAGATAACCGAAATTCTTTTGAATTATCCAATGGATCTCAAGTTAAGGCGTCAGCTACTTCGGGTGACGCAGGTCGTTCCGAAGCTCTCTCCCTCCTTGTGGTGGATGAGGCTGCCATCGTCGAGGGACTGGATGAAATGTGGGCCGGGTTGTATCCCACTCTTTCCACAGGTGGCACCTGTATCGCCTTGAGCACGCCCTATGGCGTCGGGAATTGGTTTCATAAAATATATTCGGAGGCAGAAGAAGGGAAAAACGACTTCAATCCCATAAAGCTTCCCTGGCAAGTTCACCCCGATCGTGATGCGGCGTGGTTTGTAAAAGAAACACGCAACATGTCTAAGCGGGAGATCGCCCAAGAGCTTGAGTGTAATTTTAATGCCTCCGGCGAGACAGTGGTGCATGGGGATGATCTGCGCCGCATTTTAGAGGGCGTCACCGACCCCAAGCATAAAACTGGATTTGATCGAAATTACTGGATTTGGAAAGAGCCGGTTCTCGGGAGAGACTATTTAGCTCTTGCAGACGTTGCACGAGGTGACGGCTCTGATTATAGCGTGTGTCAGATTATAGATGTGCAAACAATGGAGCAAGTTGCTGAGTATCAAGGGAAAATAACCCCCGATATGTTTGCACCTTTGTTGGTTAATATGGCCACTGAATATAATTCCGCGCTGTTGGTCACAGAAAACAACTCATTAGGCATTGGAGTGCTCAGTAGGCTGGCTGAATTAGAGTATAATAACATTTATTACAGCATCCGATCAACGCATGAATATGTAGACCAAGCTACGGCAGAGGCTATCGGGGGAGTGGCTGGCTTTACCATGTCTATGAAAACTCGCCCCCTGGTGATTGCCAAGTTTGAAGAATTCGTGAGAAACAAACTAATTACTATCAACTCCAAGCGTCTTGCAAACGAGATCAAAACGTTTGTGTGGCACAACGGGCGGCCCCAGGCGATGAGAAGTTACAATGACGATCTTGTTATTGCAACAGCTATTGGATGCTGGGTGAGAGACACGGCACTGACAGTTAACCAGAGGGAAATAGAGTATAGGAAGGCAATGATCGGCGGAATTAGCATTGGCGGCAAGACACTCAATACAAAGATTGAGGGGATGCAAGGATACGAACCTCAGAAAGAAGCACAGAATTCATTTGAAGGATCTGACGGACGCACACATGATCTTTCGTGGATAATAAAAGGATAAACGATGGCAGACAACACTAACAACAACCAAAAAAACCCACGGAACCAAGAGTCTACTCTGTTTCGCCGGCTGACCAGGCTGTTCAGCGGCCCCATGGTCAACTATAATCAGCCCTCCGTAACTCGGTCGTCACCCCGCACCGTGAAAAAGTATAATTTTACGACCGCGACAGGCAAAGAGTTTAAGAAAAAAGAATATTATAATCCTTTCGACGGTCTCCAAAATAAAGTTCTCGCCGCACGCAATAAGCAGGTTCGGTATACTGATTTTGAACAAATGGAATACACACCGGAGTTGGCGTCAGCACTTGACGTATATGCAGATGAGATTACCACATCTTCGGAGATCACCCCTCTCGTGCATATTGAGTGTCATAACCGTGAGATAAAAGACGTGCTCCACACCCTCCTCTACAATGTGCTAAACGTGGAATCCAACCTTTTTGGTTGGGCCAGGAGCATGTGCAAATACGGAGATTACTTTTTGTATCTCGATATAGATGATGCATTAGGAATAACCAATGTGATCCCCCTCCCGGTAAGAGAAGTCGAACGCCTTGAGGGAAAAGACCCCCAGAACCCAAATTACATCCAGTATTATTGGGTCGGAGAGGGCGATGGAGTCACCTTTGAAAATTGGCAAATAGCTCATTTTCGCGTCTTGGGCAATGATAAATATGTTCCCTACGGCACCTCCGTGTTAGAGTCGGCGCGCCGTATTTGGAGACAGTTGATTCTTTTAGAAGATGCAATGATGGCTTATCGCATTGTGCGCTCACCCGAACGCCGAGTGTTTTATATTGATGTGGGGAACATCCCAGCGGAAGATGTGGAGCAATATATCGAACAAGTCAAAACTCAAATGAAGCGCAATCAAGTGGTGGATGCTGATTCGGGCCGCGTGGATCTGCGTTACAACCCGATGAGTATCGACGAAGATTACTATATTCCGGTTAGAGCCGGAAATTCTTCGCGCATCGAGACGCTAGCCGGCGGACAATTTACGGGCGATATCGACGATGTGAACTATTTGAGGGACAAGCTTTTTTCCGCTATTAAAATTCCCAAGGCATACCTGGCTCAGTCTGATGCTCAGGAAGATAAAACTACGCTTGCCCAAAAAGACATTCGTTTTGCGCGCACCATTCAACGTCTACAGCGCGTTGTCTTGGCAGAGATTCAAAAGATCTGTGTGATTCATTTGTTTAGCTTGGGGTATCGTAATGACGACCTTATGAACTTTAATTTGACGCTCAATAATCCGAGTAAGATTGCCGAACTCCAAGAACTGGAACACTTACGCACCAAATTCGATATTGCCGGCGCAGCTACTGAAGGCTTGTTTTCTAAACGATGGATATATAAGCGCATCTTTAAGATGGATGACGACGAGATTATCCACGTTATGCGTGATCAATATACCGACGCCAAACACACTGCGTTGCTTGAAGCTTCGGGTGAAGCAGCCGCGACCGGCGGCGGTGGTGGTATGGGCGAAGAACTGGGTGGCGAACTCGGAGGTGAGATGGGCGGTGAAGAGCTTGGCGGAGAAGAAGGCGCTGAAGAAGAGGTCGAGGAAGGTCCGCTTCTCGCTGAACCAGGGCAGCGCGATGATTATACCCCGGTTGCTTCGGATAGACGACGCGCGGGAGCGCGTAAACGTAGCGCCTTAGCCGCGGCAGGAGAAAAGGCGGCCTATCCGGGTACCGCCAGACTATTTAAGGGAGTAGCGGATGGTATGGGACCCTTAAGCCGGGGAGTTGTGAGCGCAGGATTGGAGAAAGAGGAAGACTTGATTGTAGAGACAAAGATCGAGATCGCGAGACTAATTACTCAGTTGGAAAAGAAGCATGAAAGTGAAACATAACAAAAAACGAAATACGGCTTTTATCTTTGAGTCACTCATACGGGAGGTGACCCGCGCAGTAGTCCAGAAAAATCATCGACAAAAAAGAGCCATTACTGCCCTCTTAAGAGAACATTTCCACTCAGGCTCCCCACTGCGTAAAGAACTGGAGTGCTATCGAGCATTGCTTGAGTGCAGTGGATTCGATGCTTATACGGCTGAAAAAACTATCCACCGCGCCAAAGAGGCGCACCGGCAACTGGATAAAACCGCAATCTTCCAAGAGCAGTCTGCGATTATTCGGAAGATTAATCAAAGCGTGGGGGCATCATTCTTTTCTAACTTTGTTCCCAATTACCGATCGGTTGCCTCAATCGCTCAAATTTTTAGTGATAAGACCCCTCTCAAGCAAAAAGTGATTCTGGAACGTCAAATTCTTCAAACGCTCTCCAGCGAGAAAGAGGAAGCTAGCGCCCCGCTGGTACCCGTGGATGGGCTCGTGGTCAAACAATTTGCGACCAATTATAATGACAGGTATGCTCACCTGTTGCCCGAACAACGTCATCTTTTAGAAAAGTATATTTTAGCTTTTGGAGATAATGACGTCGATTTCAGGCTCGCGCTGGGCAGCGAACTCAAGCGAATTCACGAAGCGGTGGAGGCATCCCTCTCATTGGCTGACGTGTCGTCTGATGACCAAATGGTCCAAAATACTCAGCGCGTGCTCGCGCAGGTGCGCGAATTTAATGTTTCTACCGTGGGACCGCGCGAATTAAAGAAAGTGCTTAAGCTACAAAAATTAGTAAGTGAGTATAAAGACGATGCCCCTCAAGATTAAATTAGGCTCCCCTCCGCCGCCCCAAGCGACCATCACCCTTCAAGCTCGAAAGACTCTTGACGGGAATATCCTCATCAGCGATCATCATAAAATGAATATTGTGATTGTTCCAGCCGAGAACAAGATCACCACTATCCCTAAGCCCTATGTAGGAGATAACGTATACGAGTATCAAAAAGATCTCATGGATCACTTGTTCCGTGGAGGGGTCATTACTTATGATAGCATTCAGGGCGGACCTTCTTTCGGCGTGCTTGAGGGATTTTATGCGGCTGACGTCGAGGAGGTGGATCCAGTGCAGGTAGCGTTGCTGGAAATCGAAGGATTTATCCGTGCCACTCATGACGATGACTACGAAGCTGAAGAATATAAGCAAGATATCGAAGACCGCTTTACGGATCCCACTCCGGAGGATTCCACTGCCTTGGGTGCCGTGAAGCCCGTCCAAGATACTCCCTATGGGAGGATGGCTGCCGATCTTAGCAGCTACCGTTTCACGGGATACGGATACCTTTATTAGGAAGAGAAATGGATTTATTGTATTTCGTCGGCTGTGCTTACGGCCTCACCCAGATTTTAGTTTTTTCGGATGTTTTAGACAAAGCTCGCCCTGCGCAGCCTTTTTTCCACTGTCCCATGTGTATGGGCTTTTGGTCGGGCATACTTCTTCTGCTCCTAAACCCATTTACAGAACTATTTACATTTGATGTAAGTCTTGTTAATGCACTTCTCTTGGGGTGCTTATCATCTGGCACATCATATGCATTATGTATGCTGATATCGGATGGAGGATTTCAACATGACTATCGACCTAGAGGGGGTGTGGACACGGAAGTGGAGACTAAGACCCGTCGCAAGGTGTTGCAGGGGTAGTTCTATCGTGCGGGTAGCGCCCGCACTTTAAGGAGAAAAAAATGAATAAGAAATATGTCTTACAAGAGTTTATGCAGCTAGACTATAGTGACGACCTTCTTACCGAAGAGGAGCGTGAGGGGAATAAGAACGGTACCCACCTCATCGTTGCCGGCAAAATCCAAGCCGCTGGCACAAAGAATGGCAACGGTCGGATTTACCCCAAGCCCATTCTTGAGCGGGAAATGAAGAATTATGAAAAACTCGTTAAAGAAGGTAGAGCCATCGGCGAACTTGATCACCCAGATAGTTCAGTTGTAGAACTCAAGAACGCCAGCCATCTTGTCACAGAAGTATGGTGGAAAGGTGACGATGTTATGGGCAAGATGAAAATCTTAGAGACCCCTGCTGGACAGATTGCCAAACAACTTGTTGAGGGCGGCGTCCAACTCGGTATTTCCAGCCGAGGGCTTGGGTCCACTCGCCAACAAGGTGATATAACAATGGTAGAGGACGACTTTCAGCTACTGTGCTTTGACCTAGTCTCGGAGCCAAGCACCACGGGTGCTTACCTTGTGGCAGAAAGCCAAGTCAAAACCCACCTAACAAAGGCTGACCGCATCAATCGAGCCCTCAATGACGTAATTGGAGACGACTAATGGCTGGAGCAGGCTTTGGAGCCACTGATACTGACGGCACTTGGGGATTTAGAGCAACTCCCGACGGAAAAGTAATTCTCGGCAACACTTCCGACGACGTAATCCAAGTTACGGGAAGTGTAGACATTAAGGGATATCAAGTTGTTGCTCCAACTGCGCAGGATTTGGGAGCAGGAACAACCAGCACACTAAGCATTGACACGAGTATATCCTATTTGGATGCGGGCAGCATCACGGGCGTGTTTGAACCGTCATTAGGAATGGATGCTCATACAATGACCGTGCCAGACGGTGATATTCATGGGCAAAAACTTATTATTATCGTGGAGGACTCCTATGGCGCGGCTGACGATGTTCTTATCCAGCTTAGTGGAAATTTTCAGGGGTCAACTCCTGTATTATCGGCAGGAACTCAAGCTATAGAATTTGTATGGATATCCACAGCAGCTAATTCAAAATGGTATCAAATTTCATAAAGAAAGAAAGACAATGAAAAAATCGGAACTAAAAAATATTATTAAAGAATGTGTGAAGGAGGTCATCTTTGAAGAGGGCGTCTTGTCGGGCATCATTACGGAGGTGGCACAAGGTCTTCAAGGAGCGCAGCCTCTTTATGAAGCACGAGCGCCCACTCCCCACGTCACCGATTCCCGCGCAAACGAAGCGAAACAAAAGGTTATTGCCGCAATTGGTAATACTGGCTATGAGGCGGCTAAACAACAATTTAGTGATCCCACCCTGTTTGAAGGAACGCAGCCCGTTCCTGCCGGCGACGGCAACGGCCCCTTTTCAGGGGTTGCCCCTGACGATCCAGGGGTTGACCTCACGGGCATTCCAGGGATGGGCAGATGGGCAACTGCCGCGTCTGTAAGTCGAAAGTAGACCCACAATGAAAAATTACACCCCACATCGAAAGCGGTCGTTTAACGCTAGTCGTAAGCCACTACACAAATTTATTACTGTGACTGCTGAAGAATGCCACGACAATCCCGAAAAAATGGTTCGTCGGTTTATTAAAAAGGTTAAATCGGCGGGCATTTTAGAAGAAGCCCGAAGTCGCACCCACTTTAAGAAACCTTCTGAAGAACGGCGAGAGAAAAAGCGGGAAAGAAAAAGATTAATCCAAAAAGTAAATAAGCAGAGAGAAGAACTATTTAAACCTAGAGAAAGCAACCGAAAAAGCTTTAGGAATCGGAGATAATAAATGGCTATTGGCGGAAATTCACCAGACAATTCAAAATACTTCAATATGCAAAGACCCGGCGTTAACGCGGTCGGCTCGTATCAAGTGTCAGGATATCCTTTTGTAACAGGCTCTATGCTATCTGACGACGATCTTGTAAAAATTAGTTTTCCGGGCGTTGTCAAGTCTTTTACAGCCGCGTGCCATACACCAACGAAATATATAAAAATCTATTTTAAGAACCCCTCGGATAACGCGGTGATTAACCAGGCGCACAACTGGCTAACCGTCAGTGGATCATCTGGCGCAACCGTTGCCCCAACGCGCGAAACCATGGATGTTAAGTGTAACGAACTCTATGTGGTAAATGATTCGGGGGCAACGATTGAATTCGAATTACAGGCATCCGTCACGGGCATTGATCCATCATCGATGTTCACATTGAGCGGCTCCGGCATCAACGTGTAATAATGCTGACCGAAGTTTGTGGGCGTTTTACGTCGTTAGCAACTATTTAATGTGATGTATCTCCCTCTTTTTAAGGAATCTTTATATGTCTAGTATGTTAGAGCAGGCAATAGTGGATGCGCAAGCGTTACGGGAAGCCGCCCTGAAAAGCGCAGAAGGCGCTGTGATTCAGAAGTATTCCGAAGAGGTGAGGGGCGCTGTTGACAAAATTCTTGAACAAGATTTAGACGACGATTTCATGGGTGATGACCCCTTGGATATGGGCGATGATGCTTTAGGGCTCGACGGCGACGCCGAGGTTTCTGTGGATCTTCCTGCCGCTCATGACCCCGATCTTGGGGAGGATGAGGTGGTGGTCATTGACCTTGATCAAATTATCGCCGCGGCCGACGCTGAAGAAGGTGACGAAGAAACTTTTGAACTAGACGCAGAAGAGATTGCTGACGAGATAGGCGTCACGGGTAATGACGACCTCGATGACGAAGGGATGATGGCAAATCGTGACGACGAGGAAGTGGATTTGAATGAATCTGATCTTCTTGATATGTTTAAAGAGATGCTCGTCATTGACGTCGATCAGGAAGACATAGACGCCGCTGAAAAAATGTCAGAAGAAGAGGAAGACGAAGAGTCACTTGAAAGAGTTGTGTCGTCTCCTCGTGAAGATGGGATGGATAAGGACGCCGTCGAGGCTCACAATGCCCATTTGTCACAACAACTTGAGTCACTGACTCATGAAAATAAAGAACTTAAAAATATTCTAGTAAAAGTAAAAGATCGGTTAGAGGAAATTAACCAGTCAAACGCTAGATTGTTGTATGCGAATCGCGTGTTGAAAGACTCCTCCTTGAATGAGCAGCAAAAAAATAAGATTGCTGAGATGGTCTCCGAAGCGCGAACAGTGGAAGAAGCAAAGATGGTCTATGAGACCCTTCAAAAGACATTGGCAGGTAATCCAAGACGGAATACTGCACAATCATTGTCTGAAGTAGTTTCAAGAAAATCGTCTGTGATTCTTAGCGGACACCGCAAGGTAGAAGACTCTGATGAAGCGCCGGTTAAAAATCGTTGGGCTACGCTCGCAGGTATTAATAAAAACTAAATCATTTAAGGAGATTTAAAAAAAATGTCTATGTTAGACACACTCACAGAAGGGATTAAGCAGCGTATGCTTAGTCACGAGGGTGAAGCTATTCTTGATAAGTGGGAGAAGACTGGTCTTCTGGAAGGGCTCGATGATGTTGGTCGCAACACCATGGCTCGCCTCCTAGAAAACCAAGCTGCTCAACTTCTAAAAGAAGTCAGCACCATGCAAGCTGGTGATGTTCAAGGCTTTGCCTCAGTTGCATTTCCAATTGTTCGCCGTGTATTCGGCGGTCTTTTGGCACAGGATCTTGTATCCGTTCAACCTATGAGCCTACCAAGTGGGCTCATTTTCTTTCTCGACTTTACTTACGGCGGCGTTGTCGGCGCTAATGGTGCAGGTCAGGATAGCGGCCCACGTCTTGCTGAAAAAGTAGGCGACTCGCTTTATGGCGGTGGTCGGGTCGGTCAGCAGATTACAGGTGGTGTAGACCTCAGTCTTTCTACCGGTTCTCTTAGTTTCTACGAACTCAATAACGGGTATTCGTCGCCCACGGCATCGGTTTCGAGCGTCACCCCCGTCCTTATGGGTAGCGGTACGTTTATCACCACAGCCGAGTCTGACGACGGTGGTATTTTTGCTAAGATCCTACGCGACGATCCGTCGCTCGTTTCGGGCACATCTACCTATGCTATTGGTCTTATAAATGCTCATGTCTTGGCTGCATCCGGCTTTAATTTGTCGGGCGGCGCTGATCTTGTAGCTATTGTTCCTTCGGGTTCTGATGGCGCAGGCCAAGTGTTGGGCACCAACGGCAGTGCTCTCGTCGCAGGCGTTGGCTCGGGCAGCTTCTTTGCCCGCTCGCTGACAACCTTCTCGGGTTCGGCGCGCGATCAGATCAACCTCGTCGCCCTATCACCGGGTGGGGTGCTGAGTGTCGCGCAGCTAGCTGACTCTATGACGCAGTCGCACACCGTATACGTACCGATCAAAGATAGCTTTGTGGCGGCTGGTAACCCATTTGGTGCCATCGCCGGTTCATCGACCGTCGGTGGCTGGGGATTGGAAAACAATCCGAGCATTCCAGAAATCAACATCAAGGTTGATTCTGTGGCTGTTACGGCGATCACTAAAAAGCTGAAGGCTAAGTGGACCCCGGAACTGGCTCAGGATTTGAATGCTTATCATAACCTCGACGCTGAAGTTGAGCTTACGAGCATTCTCTCCGAGCAGATCGCTCTTGAGATTGATCAGGAGATCCTTGAGGATCTTGTCGTGAACGCTACGGCTGGAACACTTTGGTGGAGCCGTTCGCCAGGTAAGTTCCTAGACCGTGAGTCTGGGAATCTGACTCAGAACAGCTTGTATCCTGACTTCACCGGTACGGTGAGTGAATGGTATGAGACGTTACTTGAGACAATCAATGACTTGAGTGCTCGAATCCATCGTAAGACGCTTCGCGGTGGCGCAAACTTTGTTGTTTGCTCCCCTGAAGTTGCTTCGATTCTGGAGTTTACGAGTGGCTTCAAGGCGAACGTCGCTGTGGATGAGGAGAAGGGAAGCTGGGGTGCCGTCAATATTGGCTCATTGAGCCGTAAGATGGAAATCCATGTGGATCCTTACTTCATTCGTAACGTCGTGCTGGTTGGGCGCAAAGGTAGCAGCTTCCTCGAAAGCGGCTATGTTTATGCTCCGTATGTTCCGCTACAGGTCACGCCTACCATCTTTGGTACCGAAGACTTCGTGCCTCGCAAGGGCGTGATGACTCGCTATGCCAAACAGATGGTTCGTCCTGACATGTTCGGGCTAGTTATTGTTGACGGGTTGACAGGAACCCAGTCATAATATATTCGGTCTCGTCATTGTTGACTGACTGACTAGGTTATGAATAAAAATCGGAGAACCCCGTCCTAGTGGCGGGGTTTTCTGTTTTAATGTGCCAAGTACTTGGGACAAAACTATTTACTAAGGTTAGAAATATCTACATCTTGAAGAGGGATAATCAATGCCAACGAATTTACAACCTGCTAGCACCGTAAGTGCCTTGGTTTTGCCTGCCACGGGCACTTATACCGATGTTGCTGACTCTCTGGCCTATGGGATATACACCACGGGATCATTTTTGAGTGGAGCAGTAGATCAAGTTGCTTATGTTTATAATAAACTCGGGGGCAATATTCTGGATTTGGAGATAACTCCTGTCAATGTGTATAACGCTTACGAAGAAGCATGTCTCGAATATTCTTATCTGGTTAACACCCATCAGGCAAAAAATGTTCTGTCGGACCTGCTCGGGAATACCACAGGATCCTTTGATCAGGATGGAAATTTTGTAGCGTATGACAAGGGAATGGATGTTAAACCTAATTTAAAGTTCCCGCGTTTTCAGTTGGGGTATGCTACCCATATCGGAAGAGGAGCAGGTCTGCATGCGGCGGTGGGAGCAAGCCAACAAATATTTTCAGCTTCATTTACCCCCCAACAAGATGTTCAAGACTACGACCTTCAATCCATTATCTACAGTGCCTCCATTGACGGCGGTGCGGGTGGTGCAGCTTTTACCGGCTCGATTGGGAAAAGTGCCATCACTATTCAAAAAGTATTTTACAAAACTCCGCGCGCCTCGTGGAGGTTTTTTGGCGGGGTAGCGGTTGGTCTCGTGGGAAACCTTTCCACCTATGGGATGTATGCGGATGACAGCACCTACCAATTAGTTCCCGTCTGGCAAAATATTTTACAAGCAATGGATTATAACGAAGCTATGAATGTTAGGGCTTCTCATTATTCCTTTAAGCTAAATGACAATAAGCTGCGCATCTTCCCCGTCCCCAACGGCAATTGGCCATCGAAGTTTTGGGTAGAATTTCGCGTTTCCGAAGATGCGTTTGATGAGCCGGGGGATCGCAAATACGGGGCAGATGGCGTAAGCAATATGAATACGCTACCTTTCCCCAATGTGCCCTACGCAAATATTAACAGCATTGGAAAACAGTGGATTCGTAGGTTTGCGCTATCTCTGTGTAAAGAAACTTTGGGGCAAGTAAGATCAAAGTTAGCCTCTATACCTATACCCGGTAATGATATAACCCTCAATGGACCGGCGCTTATTTCGGAAGCCAAAGAGGAACAAATTAGTTTACGGGATGAACTCAAGACCGTTCTGGATGAAATGGTTTACGGCAAATTAGCAGAAGGAGATCAGGCTCTTCAGGCAAGCGTTAATGAAACTCTCGGTAAGATTCCACATGGCATTTATGTAGGATAACCCATGGCTAACAAATGGACTCAACCTAGCTCACCCCCGCCTCCTCTCTTTGTAGGGAAGGCCGAACGTAACTTTGTTAAGCAACTTAACGACGAGCTTATTGAAAAGATTGTCGGCGAGGAAGTGATCTATTTTCCCATCGACGTTGAGCGCACCAACTATCACACCTTATATGGGGAGGCAATGAAAAAAACTTTTCTTCCTCCTATCCGGGTGTATTCCCTGGTGGAATATAATGGTTCTGATCGGGTGCAGGAAAGATATGGCTTTGATAATGTCTACAACATAACGATCCATTTCCACCGACGCCGCCTTACCGAAGATCAAAACTTGTTTGTGCGACTTGGAGATTTTGTGCAATATGACGAGATGTATTTTGAAATTGTAGACGTTTTCCAGCCACGCTATTTGTTTGGACAAGACAGCGCCTTTGCGGATAACACATCATTAGAGGTTACAGCGGTTTGTAAACAAGCAAGACGAGGATTGTTCAATGCCAGTTAATACACCCCTTAATCAGCAGCTTGATGCTGTATATCCGTTAGCCCATTCGCGCCTGGAAGACATTGACTACGCACTATACAACTATATCAACGACCAGTTGAATATTTTTACGGATAGCAACACGGGCTTTAGCAAGGTGCCCGTCATCTACTCTATTCCTGACCGGGCGTATCAGATTAAAAACGACCCCACGCTGCGACCCAACGGCAGAACTTTATCTTACCCCCTGATTTCGATTTTACGAGAATCCGTTACTAAGAATCCAGAAAACAAGGGGCGTTACGGAGTGCATGTTCCTCCCTACTTTGACTACTATGATCGCGGCGGGGCTGTCACCATTGCGCGCGAAGTAAACCAAAGCAAGACGAAGAATTTTGCGAACGCGGCAGCCATTAAAAAATCTTTCTATAAGACAAATACCAATTACCAAACATTTCCAGGAGTCAATACGGAAATTGTATATGAAACTTTGACCATTCCGATGCCTACCTTTGTGGAAGTATCCTATAGCATAGGGATCATCTGTGAATACCAACAGCAGATGAATCAGATTTTGGCTCCCTTTGCCGCACAGACGGGAGCACCTAGCGTCTTCCCGATCAAATACGAAGGAAACAAATATGAAGCTTTTATTGAGCCGGAGTTTGCTTTTGAGAACAATTCAACCGGCTTAGAATTGCAGGAGCGCATATTTAAAACTAATATTTCTCTCAAAGTGTTGGGGTATTTGGTGGGTTCCGACAAAAACCAAGAGACTCCAAATGTTGTGCGCCGCCAATCGGCAGCTAAATTAATCATTCAACGAGAACGGGTAGTCTTGGGGGATGAACCCTATTTCGACGCCGACCATAAAGATAAATATCGACCCTGACTTCGGTCAAGGGATTATCAGGGAGTTTGGAAGTTTATCACACTATTTAATAGTAGTGTAAACCCACCCTTTGCACTCTTCAAATGACTTTGAACTACATAGGAGAAGAAAGTTAAATGGCGGACAATGCTACAAGAAAATTCAAGTTTGTTTCTCCCGGTGTTTTTATTGATGAGGTTGACAACTCTCAATTGCCGGCAGAACCCACTGCAATCGGACCTATCGTTATAGGTCGCTCTTCCAAAGGGCCCGGCATGATGCCGGTTACAGTTGATTCCTTTTCCGACTTCGTTGATACGTTTGGGAACCCCGTTCCTGGCGGCGATGGCGACGATGTGTGGCGGCAAGGTAATAAAACTGCTGCTACTTACGGACCTTACGCTGCTCAAGCGTGGTTACGAAATGGATCTCCCCTTACCTATGTGAGATTGTTGGGAGTTCAACACCCTAACGCGACCGCTGCTTCGGGAGAAGCGGGCTGGAAAGCCGGCAGCATGACGACAACGGATCTTGCAGACCCGAGCAAAGGCGGGGCATGGGGGCTTTATGTATGGCCTTCGGCTTCTTATGGCGATGGCCGACCGACTGCTACCACTGGCTCACTGGCAGCCGTTTTCTATATCAAAGACGGCGGCGGACGTGTTTATATCGAAGGAACGCGTTGGGATGACGCCGTCACAGGGAGTTGCTGTGAAATTTATCATTCGGAGACCGGCACCACAGCCGGCAGCCTTACTCTGGTAGGTGTTACCGATGGTGCGCTGACCGGACAAAAGAAATATACTATCAGTTTGGATCCGGAAGCACCTAACTTCTTCAGAAAGGTGATGCCCACCAACCCGACGTTAACTAACAATACCATTACTACCACTTCGGCGCGCCAGAATTTCTGGGTCGGGGAGTCATTTGAGAGATTTCTCAACATGTCATCTTCAACTTCCGTGGGGGTGCTAGGAAATTCGGGGCAAACCGGACAGCTTGGGAACTCTTACTGGGCTGCGGTTTTACCCATGCGCAACCAACAAGACACCTCGGATGTTCAGAACGACATGCTTGTTCAAGCGCAAACCTCCACCACCGGCTGGTTCATCGGACAGGATTTGAGTTCTGACTTTGCTTCTTATGATGCCACCGCGCAGCAGAAGCTGTTCCGTCTGCAAGCGCGCACCGCAGGAGAATGGGTGCAAAACTCGGTGAAGATTTCCATTACAAATATTAAAGCTGCCGAAGGCGCTTTCCAAACTTATGGAACCTTCTCGCTGCTTGTGCGCCAAATGACAGATTTCGACAATGCTCCGGTGATTATCGAGCGATGGGATAACTTGGATCTTAATCCTGCTTCTCCTAACTATATTGCCCGAAAGATCGGGGATAAGTATGAAGTTTATGATACTACCACCAAGCGTAATCGAGAGTATGGCCAATACACCAACACCTCCAAATACATTCGCGTGGTGATGGATGAAGACGTAGACCGGGGTGGTGTTACTGCCACCTATCTTCCCTTTGGGATGTTTGGTCCTCTGAAGTATCGCGACTGGTCGTGGGGCTCCGGCTCCGGTGGCTTGAATGCTTTGGGATTAAGCACAGACGCAAAGACTTACGCTAGCGCCAGCCGGGGTCTTACCTCCACTATGGTTGACGGCGGCAAGATGAACCTCTATGGTAACGTCGGCGGCAACAATAATGTAACCGTCGGGCAAGACGTTCTGAGTCTTGGCGCGATCCTCCCCGCAGCGCGCTTCGCTGTTTCGGCATCGACGATTTATCCTTCGGTTCCGCTGCGCCAAAAAGCTTCGTGGGGCAGCCCGAAGAGCCCTTCCAATAACTATTGGGGTGCTTGGGTGCATCGCACGGATACTAACGTCTCTTACAATGAAGGAATTCCGGATCTTCTCCGCATTCGCTGCGCCAATGTCAATCCGTCGGATTGGGCAAACACATCGCACGATATTGCCACTACTCTGAGTGGTGCGAATGGCAACACAGATCCTCTCCAAATCGCTTGGGTGTTTTCGTTAGACAACCTTTCGGGCACGTTTGACACGAGTAATAATAACGTAGTCGTAGACGGCACCGGTATCTATAATGTTGATTACCGTGTGGGGGGCACGAGCCTTACAGCGCAATCGCAGTCAGTAAACGGGGTTTCCTATAAAAATGTGCTGGATGCAGGCTATAACAAGTTTACCACGGTTCTCGCTGGCGGCGTCGATGGTTTCGATGTGACTGAACGAGATCCCTTCCGGAACACGGCAGTAGGAGCGAGCGCTACTGAAGAGACGAGCTACGAATTAGCCACTCTCAAACGCGCAATTAATCTTATTGCCGATGCCGATCAGGTGCAATACAACCTGGCAACGATGCCAGGGGTGACAGTACCGGCGGTAACTAACCACTTGTTGGATATGGTGGAAGACCGAGCCGACTCCATGGCGATTATAGATATTGAAAAAGTCTATACGGCTGACAGCGAAAGCTCCGCCACTGCCCAGGCGCGTAATGCGTTTACCATTAAACAGTCGGTGGATACCCTGAAGGCACGGAATATCAACACGAGCTACGGAGCTACTTATTCTCCGTGGGTGCTCATACAAGATACTATCTCTAACCGCAGCTTGTGGGCACCGCCGTCGGTGGCCGCATTGGGCGCGCTATCTCATACCGACCGCACCGCGGCTCCATGGTATGCTCCCGCAGGTTTTGCCCGCGGCGGTCTTAGCGAAGGGGCAGCGGGCATTCCGGTGCTTGATGTGTCGCGTCGCCTAAGTTCTGACGAACGCGATAGTCTTTATGATGCGGGTATCAACCCCATTGCTAAGTTCCCCGCAGAAGGCATTGTCATCTTCGGGCAAAAGACTTTGCAGCAGACACGATCCGCTCTTGACCGTATCAACGTGCGCCGCTTGATGGTGTATTTGAAGCGTGAGATTTCCTTCATCGCTTCTAGGCTCCTTTTCGCTCCCAACACGCGGGATACTTGGACACGCTTTACGGGGCAGGCAACCCCACTTCTGGATTCAGTAAAAGCACAGTTTGGTATTCAGGATTTCAAGCTTATCCTTGATGAGACTACCACAACTCCCGACTTGATTGATCGTAACATTATTTATGCCAAGCTTCTGGTGAAGCCCACTCGGGCTGCTGAATTCTTCGCTATTGACTTTGTCATAACGAATAGCGGCGCATCGTTCGAAGACTAGAAAAAATGTTGCACATAGAACTATATAATACGAGGAGAATATAAACCATGGCGGAGCTTTTCTGGTCAAACGTTAATGCCGATCCAAAGCGTCAGTATCGTTTTACATTAAATATTGGTAACATCCCGGTTTGGACCGTCAAGACGGCGACAAAGCCCAAGTCTAATATTAATGTAGTGGAGCACAGCTTCATCAACCATACGTTCAAATACCCAGGGCGAGTTACCTGGGATAACATTACGGTAACGCTTGTTGATCCTGTGGAACCTGACTTGGCTATGACCTTTCTTCAAGCCTTGCGCCGCTCGGGCTACCAATACCCCGACACGTCTAACGTGCGTGGCAGCATTAGCAAAAAGAAATCAGTCGAAGACGGTGTGGGAAGTATTATTTTACGGCAGATTGATGCCAACGGCACTCCAGTTGAGGAGTGGTTCTTGAAAAACCCATGGCTTGTGAGCATCGATTATGGTGGAAATCTCGATTATACGTCTGACGATATGAATGAGATAACGGTGGAGATCGCTTATGATTGGGCTGAACTCAAGCATTTGCCGAAGCCGTTCTCTCAGCCCGTTCCAGGCCCGAGAGCTTAATCCTTAACGTCTCCAAGAATCTTTGATACAATAAGGAATATGATCCCCTCTATTGGGGTGAAAGGTTATAGAAATCGTGAATAGAAATCAAAATCGTTTTGACGCGCCAGAAGTCGCTCCCGACGATGGCACCCCTCCCGTCGCCCATGGCGATGCGGAAACCCCCGCAGTTTTTAGCTGGTCAATCCCTACCGAATTTGTCAACCTTCCTTCGAAGGGGCAGTTCTATCCGGAGGGTCATCCTCTCGCTGGCGAGGAGTCGATTGAAATCCGCTACATGACTGCTAAGGACGAAGACATTTTAACTTCGCAGTCACTTATCAAAAAAGGAATTGCCATTGACAGGCTTCTCCAGAACGTGCTAGTGGATAAACGCATTGACGTTAATACTTTGCTTGTTGGTGATAAGAATGCGTTGCTCGTCGCCACCCGCGTTACGGGATATGGCGCGGAGTATGCGACCAATGTCTCGTGTCCTAGTTGTGGGGAAACCGGGGAACACACCTTTGATCTTCAAGATGGAGAGATGACAGATACCCACGCTGCTCTGGAAGAAGTGGGGGGCGAGATAACCTCTACCAACACTTTCACCATTACGCTTCCTCTCACGAAGGCTACAGTAGAATGTCGCTTTTTGACAGGGGAAGATGAACATAAAATGCAGAAAGAGGCAGAGAGAAAAGCTAGGCGCAACATGGATGAGTCGCCTTTGACTGACCAGTTTCGCGCATTTATTGTTTCGGTGAACGGGGATAACTCGGTGATGAATATCGCAGCATTTATCCAGAACCTTCCCGCTAGGGATTCGAGAACCCTGCGCGCCGCCTATGGAGATGTGATGCCCGGCGTAGACCTAACTCAACATTATAGTTGCCCTAACTGTGGATACTCCGCGGATATGGAGGTTCCGCTTACGGTGGACTTTTTTTGGCCTAAGTGACGAATATAAACTCGGCGTTTACGAAGAGTTTTTTAACTTAAAATATTACGGAGGGTGGAGCTTTTTCGAGGCTTATAACCTTCCGATTTTAATTCGTCGCTGGTTTTTACAGCGTCTTATCGACGAAAAAACCAAAGAGGGAGAGGCACAGGAGAAAGCCAATAGCGGAAGATCTCGTTAGATTGCCTTAAACCCAAAGAAATATTAAGTGGAAACTATTTAGAAAGTAGAGCTTTGCACTACTCAGGGGGTTGGTCATGCTAACGGAAGACGAAATAAAAACAATGGTGTTTGATCTAGGGGTTGCTCGCAAGGGCGAACTTAATGAAAACATCCTTCATGTTTTCGCTGCTTGGATTCAATACCTGCTCTCTAAGATGTTTAAGGGAAGACGTATTCCCGTCAGAGTTCGAGGGAACAAGATAGAAGTTGAGCGCTTCACTGATGCCCTGGTCAATGAAAAACGATATATGAACTATATCAAGAAATATGGTCTAGACGACCCCATGACTTATCGCCAAAAATCAAAACTTGACGTTGCCATTAAGAGGTTTGAACGTGAAGCCGGGATCAACTGGCCCATCCGCAACTAAGTGAGGTGACGTCCCATGGCTGACGATCCGAACAAACCAGCAGAACTAAAGCGCCTAGAAGAAGCACAGGCTGCGCTTAATAAACAGTATGCGGCAACACAACAACACCTTAAGGCTCTTCAGCAACTTGAGGTGCCGACCGCCGAACAAGCAGCAGAAATAGAAAAATTAACTCAGGCTCAATTTAATCTCAGTGAAGAGATAAGAAAAGCCGCGGGACCACTCAAAAAACAAACTGAACTTTACGCGGAACAGAACAAGGTTCTGGAGGCGAAGCGCGAGTTACTCAATAAAGCAGAGGCGGCGACCCAAAAGCTCAATAGCGGTGTCGATAGTCTTGTTAAGGGAATGGGAAGCCTTGTCGGGTTGGATATCCCAACCAGCATTGGAGGTTTTGCTAGCGCCTTTGTCAAGCTCGGTCTGTCTATAGATCAGACTAGAGCCGATATGAGGAAAGCCACAGGCTTCACCTCTAAATTAGACGGACAGTTGATGAGGGCGCGCAAGACCGCCAATCGCTTTGGTCAGTCTATGGCTGACACCGGCAAAGCTATTTCCAGTGCCAACGCCAGCATTACGCTCTTTGCCGGTGCCGGCGACGCGGCTCAATCGGCAATGGTGGATACGACTATTGCCCTTCAGGGACTTGGAGCAGACGCCGGAGACGTCGGTAAATCCATTGACTATTTGAGTCGTGGGATGAACATGAGTGCAACGGCAGCAGCCAAGACCACTCTGGAATTTGACACCCTGGCACAGTCGGTAGGTCTTCCCACCGGTCAGATCGTGAAAGATTTTGCGGCGATGGCACCCCAGCTAGCCAAATTTGGTCGGAGAGGAACCATAGAATTTAGAAAATTAGCTCGCCAGGCACGCTCCCTAGGAGTGAGCGTTAAGCAGATGTTTGATATCGGTGAGCAAATGGACACCTTTGAAGGTGCTGCCGATCTAGCAGGAAAACTTAACGCTCAGTTAGGGTTGCGCCTTAATTCTATCGAACTGATGAAGGCTAGCGAAGCAGATAGAGTTGATATGTTGCGCGCCGAGTTTAAGATGCGCGGCAAAAACTTTGCCGACATGAACCGGTGGGAGAAAAAAGCAGTTGCGGAGATCATGAAGGTGGATGTAGACACCGCATCGAGGTTGTTCGGCACGCCTGCTGATCTTGCGAAATATAAAGCGGAACAA
>Ga0114909_1000561_pt1 | contig 26328 bp, 24 predicted proteins | sample MalvireepMed_906_FD_87290 | JGI IMG/M metagenome (GOLD analysis project Ga0114909, IMG submission 87290) | Marine viral communities from the Global Malaspina Expedition - Malaspina viral metaG DeepMed_906 | ecosystem: Environmental > Aquatic > Marine > Oceanic | place: Mediterranean Sea...
CAACATAATTATTGCAGGAAAATTAATCAACATGTTTTCTACTTGACTGATTTTTAAGTGTTATTTTATTTTTGGTGATTAATGTTCTATCTGGTCAGACGTTGTATGTTTTAGGCTTGTAATAAATCTGTAAAAATATGTAATGAAACTGACACAAAAATCTGCTCTAATTTCAATCGAAACAAAAAACAGAGCAAATGGTTAACTTTTTCGTCATTTGCTTATTCATAATAAGAACAAAGAACGATTTTATAACATAACTTAGGAATAACAGATGAAAACTCATCGTATCTCACGCATCACTGGCGCGTTAGTACTTGCGCTTGGACTTTCTACATCGGCTATGGCTAATGTCACAACTTCTGCAATTAAGGGGCAGGTTGCAGGGCCAAATGGTAATCCAGCTGTTGGAACAACCGTTACTATTGTACACGTTCCATCAGGCACTACTAAAACCGCAACAGTTAACGCAGCAGGTCTTTTCGTTGCTAAAGGGTTACGTGTCGGTGGGCCTTACCAAGTTGTGGTTGATTCAACGAAATTTGAAGATACTACGGTAAAGGATGTCTATTTAACCTTAGGTGAAACATATCCTTTAAATGTTGAATTAAATTCTCAACGCGAAGTGGAAACGATTGTTGTTACAGGTCGCTCTATCAGTATGCAATCTGGCGGCACAGGACCAGCAGCTCACTTCAACGCTGATGATTTAAAAAGTGCACCATCAATTAACCGTGATATTAAAGATATTGTACGTATCGACCCTCGTATCTACATTGATGAAAGTCGCAGTGATGCCATTCAGTGTGGTGGTGGTAACCCAAGATTTAATAGTTTAACTGTTGATGGCGTTCGCATGAACGATAGCTTTGGTTTAAACGATAATGGTTATCCAACAACCCGTATTCCTTTTTCTTATGATTCAATTGATCAAGTATCGGTTGAGTTAGCACCGTTTGATGTTAAATACGGTGGTTTCACCTCGTGTAACATTAACGCGGTAACCAAATCAGGTACTAATGAAGTGCATGGTAGCGTCTTTATTGATTACAGCAATGATTCAATGAAGGGCGATAGCATTGAAGGTGAGCATCAAGATAATGGTGATTACGATGATAAACGTTACGGCTTTAATGTTGGTTTACCGTTAATTGAAGACACATTATTTTTATTTGCTTCATATGAAAAACTTGATGGTGTGCAATTGTTTGAATATTCACCAATGGGTGGTGATGACCCTCAAGTTACCCAAGCGGATATTGACCGTATAAACCAAATATCAATGAATAAATATGGCTACAATGCAGGTGGAACACCACCAAGCATGCCTGTTGACGATGAAAAAATTCTTATCAAGTTAGATTGGAACATTAACGAAGATCACCGTGCAAGCTTTATCTATAATTACAATGATGGCTTTAAGTTAGATCAATCTGATGAATGGGGCATGACGTTAGATAACCATTTCTATGAGTCTGGCGCTGAGTTAAATTCATTCGCTGCCGCGGTTAACTCTGATTGGACTGATAACTTTTCTACTGAAATACGTGTAGGTCATACTGAGTTAGAAAATAGACAAACCTCTTTAGATGCCGCAAGTGGTTTCGGCGAAGTTCAAATTCGTCATAACGGCACAACGATTTTCTTAGGTCCAGATGATTCTCGTCAATCAAATGAAATGAACTGGGAAACTACCACCTTTAAAATGTCTGGTAGTTATTACTTAGATGAACATACCATTACCGGTGGTTATGAATACGAAACGTTAACAGCGTTTAACTTATTTATGCAACATACTATTGGTGAATATCGTTTTGGTTCAATTGATGAATATGAAGCAGGATTAGCCGATAGAGTTTATTATAATAACTCTGCGGGTACTAACGTGCCAAGTGATGCTAGCCAAGAATTTACTTATGGTACACATACTTTCTATATTCAAGATGAATATACCATGACAGATATCGATATGACTTGGACCTTTGGTTTACGTTATGACCGTTATACCAGTAGTGATAACCCAAGATATAATGCACAATTTGAACAGCGTTACGGCATTCGCAACGACAAAAACATGGACGGTATTGATTTAATTCAGCCGCGTGTTGGCTTTAACTGGGCAGTGCAAGATAACTTAGAAGTACGTGGTGGTTTTGGTCTTTATTCTGGTGGTAATCCGAATGTTTGGTTATCTAACTCGTACTCTAACGATGGTTTAGTCAATATTGGTGAACGAGCTAGAAATCATGACAGTATTCCAACTGATGATGGAAGGTTTGATTTATTTAATACTCCATCTTCAAGCTCAAAAGGCCCAGGATATGGCGTTCCACAAGTCATGTATGATGCCATTGGCGATTTAGATGAACTGAGTGGTAATGGCTCTGTTAATGCTACTGATCCTAACTTTGAAATACCTTCTGAGTGGAAATATGCCTTAGGTGCTACTTATACTACAGATAGTGACTATATTATCTCAGCAGATATTTTATATAACCGTAAGCAAGACTCAGCAACAATTCTTGATTACAGTTTAGAATATGGCGGTAAAACTTTTGATGGTCGTCCAACGTACCAATCAGTGACTCATCCTGATGGTGTCAGCAATGTATCAAGTGAATATGTATTAACAAATACCAGCAGTGATGGTAGTTCTACAATTCTTTCATTAGCGTTAAGTAAAAGCTTTGATTTTGGTTTAGATGCTTCATTTGGTTATTCTTATACTAACTCTGAAGATGCTAACCCAATGACTAGTGCTGTTGCTGGTTCTAACTACGGTAACTTAGCAACGACTGATGCAATTAATCCACCTATTACTACTTCTAATTATGAGATCCCTCATCGCTTTACCATGAACCTAAGTTACGGTATTGAAATTATTGGCGGTCTTGAAACTCGCTTTAGCCTATTTGGCCAAGCAAGTGAAGGACAGTCCTATTCATATACTTATGACAGCTCTGATCGCTCTTTTGGTGATAATAACTGGAATGGTAGTCGTCAGTTGGTTTACATACCAACTGTTGATGATGCGAATGTTGTTTATGGTGATGATTTTGACAAAGCAGCATTTGATAATTTCATTGCCGCTGAAGGACTGGCACGTGGAGAAATTACAGGCCGTAATGCGCAAAATGCAGATTGGCATGTAAGCTTTGATATCAAAGTTAACCAAGAAATCCCAGGCTTAATGGAAGGTCATCGTGGTAATGCATTCTTTATTATTAAAAATGTTGGCAACATGATTAATGATGAGTGGGGTGTGATGAACCAAGGCCAATTCGTAGGTAACCGTATGATTGAAATGTCGGTTCAAGACGATGGTAAGTACCTTTACGAAGAATTTAATGCTGGTAATGAAGAGCAAAAATTCTACAAAGACGCCTCTCTTTGGGAAATGCGTGTTGGTGTAAGTTACGACTTCTAACGGCTAAGAGCCCATTCGGCTAATAAGCTAAACTAGGTCAATTAATAGTAAAGCCATACTGAAAAGTATGGCTTTTTTTTGTCTGTTTTTTAGCTTAATTATTCGCAAAGATAAATTACTTGACCAAATGGTCAGTAATGATATGCTGAGTAACGAATGAAGCTAATCGTGTTGGAAATAAATGAAAAATATAAACGAAATTAGTAATGAAATGTTTAATGCTCTAGTGGCAGCAGCCAAAGAATCATATCAACGAGCGTACGCACCCTATAGTAAATTTCATGTTGGCGCAGCGGCATTAACAGCAAGCGATAATATAGTAAAAGGCTGTAATGTTGAGAATGCTTCTTATGGTTTAACCGTTTGTGCTGAACGTAATTGTATTAGCCATGCGGTGATAAATGGCGAGCAAGAATTTAAGGTTATTATTATTTACACCGAACAAGATAAGTTAACGCCACCTTGTGGGGCTTGTCGTCAGGTTATTGCTGAGTTTTTTGCCCAATCAGCACCGGTAATTGCTGTTAACCATAAAAACCAGCAGCAAGTTTGGACCGTGGCAGAGTTATTGCCTGATGCTTTTACCCCTAAAGATTTACTAACAGATTAAGGACTTCATATGTTATTACCTCAAGAAATCATTCGTGCTAAACGCGATAATCAAGTGCTTGATACGCAAGCCATAAATAGTTTTGTACGTGGCTTAGTTGATGGCACGTTTTCTGACAGTCAAGTCGGTGCGATGGCGATGTCTATTTTTAAAAATGGTTTGTCAGTCGATGAAAAAGTAGCTTTCACCACTGCAATGATGCGCTCAGGTGATGTGCTTGATTGGCAAGGGTTTGATGGCCCTATAGTTGATAAGCATTCAACCGGTGGCGTTGGCGATAAAGTTAGCTTTATGTTGGCTGCTATTGTTGCCGCTTGTGGCGGTTATGTACCTATGATATCTGGACGAGGTTTAGGTCATACGGGTGGTACTTCTGATAAGCTAGAAAGCATTGCAGGTTTTAATGTTAAACCTAGTATCAGCGACTTTAAGCGAATTGTTAAAGACGTTGGTGTTGCTATTATTTCTCAAACCGATAATTTAGCACCTGCCGATAAACGTCTATATGCTATTCGTGATGTAACGGCAACGGTTGAATCAATTCCTCTGATCACAGCTTCTATTTTGTCGAAAAAGCTTGCTGCAGGTTTAGATGTTTTAGTCATGGATGTCAAAGTAGGAAACGGCGCTATGATGACTGAGCTTAATGACGCTAAAGCTCTCGCTGAAAGTATCGTAAGTGTTGCTAACGGTGCTGGTGTAAAAACTGAAGCTATTATAACCGATATGAATCAGGTGCTTGGTACCAGTGCTGGTAATGCGGTAGAAATGTATGAAACGGTTAAATATTTAACGGGTAAGCAGCGTGAACCACGTTTACATCAAGTAGTTCAAAGTCTTGCTAGTGCCATGCTAATCAACTCAAAACTAGCGGCTAATAAGACTGATGCCCACGCTAAAATTGACCACGCATTAACCTCAGGTAAAGCTGCTGAAATCTTTGCACAAATGATATCCGCTTTAGGTGGTGCAAATGACTTCATGGAGAATCCATGGGGTTCAATGCAAAAAGCGAATAATATAATTGAAATTAAAGCCTCGGAAAATGGCTATTTGTCAGGAATGGATACGCGTGGTATCGGTATGTCTGTTGTTGGTTTAGGTGGTGGTAGAACGGCACCGACACAAAGTGTTGATCACAGTGTTGGCTTTGATCGTATATTGCCATTAGGGGTAAAAGTAAATCGAGGTGATGTTATTGCACGAGTACATGCTAAGGATGAACAATCAGCGAAGCTTGCCAGTGAGCAATACCAACAAGCGATGAATTATACAGAGCAAGTACCCGCACTTACTCCCGTTATTTATTAAATAAGCTATCTAAATATTTGGTACTTTATAAAGTACCAAATATTTTATCACCAGCGTCACCCAGCCCAGGCAAAATATAGCCTTGTTCATTTAACTTATCATCAATTGCACCAATAGTGAGTGCTACGTCTGGATGAGCATCTTGCAATACCTTAATACCCTCAGGAGCAGCTACTAAAAACAAAGCAATAATATCGGTACAGCCAGATGCTTTCAATAAATCAATGGTAGCCAGTGCTGTGCCACCAGTAGCTAACATAGGGTCAATTATTATTGCCAGTCTGCTATCAATATCTGCAATGATATTTTGATAATAAGTTTCAGGCTGTAAGGTTTCTTCATTGCGCTGCAGGCCAACGACACTTATCTTGGCACAAGGTAATATTGCTAGTGAACCTTCAAGCATACCTAAACCAGCACGTAAAATAGGGATCAGCGTTGGCTGCTTCTTTGCGAGCAGAGGAGCCGAAATATCTCCTGACCAGCAAGTAATTTCTATATTTTTCAAAGATAGGTTTTGTGTTGCTTCAACGGTTAATAAGGTGGCAAGTTCTTTGGTAAGCTCTCTAAAGCTTTTAACCGAAATTTCATTATCGCGTAACAGGCTTGTTTTATGTTTAACTAGTGGGTGTGTACTTTCAAAAACAGGCATAGAGACTCCCTTGATCGTTTAGGATGTTAAAGGCTATTTAAGGTTTTATAACCGTATGCCCGATAGTAGATCATCTTTAGTAAAGCTGAAACAGTTTATTGCCATACTAGCTTTTTAAAATGAGCTCGGCAAAGTGGCTCGTAACGTTCATTACCACCAACTTCTACTTGTTCGCCACCTTGAACCGCTCTGCCATTTGCATCTCTTCTAATGACAAAGTTGGCTTTGCGGCCACAATGGCAAATAGTTTTGAGCTCTACTAGTTTATCAGCCCAAGCGAGTAGGGCGGCACTACCTGAAAAGGTTTGCCCCAAAAAGTCGGTGCGAATACCGTAGGCAAGTACAGGAATATGCAATAAATCGACAATGTCGGTCAGTTGCTTGACTTGCTCTGTTGATAAGAATTGAGCTTCATCAATCAACACACAGTCAATTTTACTGACGGCATTTTTTTGTTCTACTTCACTGTAAAGGTCGCTTTGGTTATCAAACAAAAAAGCATCAGCATCTATACCAAGGCGCGATGCAACTTTCCCTTGCTTAAATCTGTCATCAATTTTTGCAGTATATATTGCCGTATTTAAGTTACGCTCTTGATAGTTATAAGATGATTGCAACAGGTGCGTTGATTTACCGGCATTCATTGAAGAGTAATAAAAGTATAACTGCGCCATGATAGTAGATTACTGCCTTGTGTTAATCGTTATTCGAGTTTTATTGAAGTATAACTGTGGCAGTATAAGATTAAAATACTGCCTAATACACTAAATCGCTTTTTATATTAATAGCTACTTGAGGTGTTAGTTTCACATTGGTGACCTAAAGTAGCTAATAAACTAACCAATAAACTGCTGGCACCAAAACGAAAATGCTTAGCGTCAGCCCAATCACTACCTAGTATATTGTCAGCAAGATCTAAGTAAACTGCAGCATCATCGGCATTCCTAACACCACCTGCTGGCTTAAAACCAACAGAGGTATTTTTATCTTTTATCACGGTTAACATGATTTTGGCTGCTTCAGGTGTTGCGTTAACAGCTACTTTTCCGGTTGACGTTTTAATGAAATCTGCACCAGCATTAATGGAAATTTCACTAGCTTTTCTGATAAGAGCTTCAGATTTAAGCTCACCAGTTTCAATGATCACTTTGAGCCTTGCACTATCACCACACGCCTGCTTACAGACCTTAACCATATCAAAGCCAATGTTCTCATTGCCTTGCATTAACGCACGATAAGGAAAAACTAAATCGACTTCGTCTGCGCCATAAGCAACAGCTGCTTTAGTTTCTGCAAGTGCGATATCTATATCGTCATTGCCATGAGGGAAGTTAGTCACTGTTGCTATTTTTACTTGTGGTGTTTGTTGTGCTTTTAGCGCTTTTTTAGCAACGGGGATAAAGCGTGGAAAAATACAGATCGCCGCGGTCTCGCCAGCAGGTGATTTTGCTTGACGACAAAGAGCAATTATTTCTTGATCTGTTTCCGTATTGGTAAGACTGGTCAAGTCCATTAATGACAGTGCACGCTGAGCGACGGTTTTAATATCAGACATAAATTTGTATTCCTATCTTTGTTGCTGCTTGTTTATTCTTATAAAGAAATGAAGATACCGGCTATTGCCGCACTCATTAGATTTGCTAACGTTGCAGCAAGCATTGCTCGCATGCCTAATCTAGCAATGTCATGACGGCGACTTGGCGCCATAGAGCCAATCCCGCCTAGTAAAATAGCGATTGATGATAAATTGGCAAAACCACATAGAGCAAAAGTAACGATGGCCTGAGTTGCAGGGCTTAACGTGTCTTTAATCTCAACAAAATTAACGTAAGCAAAAAATTCATTAACCACTACTTTTTGGCCAATAAAACTACCCGCTTGCAGCATTTCATTAACAGGCACGCCAATAATAAAGGCAAAAGGGGCAAATAAATATCCTAAGAAAAATTCTATAGTGATATCTTGATAACCAAATAAACCGGCAACACCGCCAACTATAGTATTTAACAAGGCAATTAAGGCGATAAAAGCCAGTAACATAGCGCCAACATTTACCGCAAGTTTAAGCCCTGATGCAGCACCAGAAGCGGCGGCATCGATGACATTGCTCGGTTTGTCATTTTCGTCATCGTAATCTACAGGCTCTGTAACTATTTTATCGTGTTCAGTTTCAGGACAGATGATTTTAGCCATCAATAAACCACCTGGTGCGGCCATAAATGACGCAGCGATAAGGTACTTTAATTCAATACCAAGACCGGCATAGCCCGCAAGGATTGAGCCAGCAACAGAAGCTAAGCCACCAACCATAATGGCAAATAACTCAGATTGGGTCATTTTAGCTATATAAGGTCGAATAATAAGCGGTGCTTCGGTTTGACCAACAAAGATATTGGCTGTTGCAGAGAGTGATTCGGGTTTGCTAGTTTTCAACAATTTTTGTAAAGCGCCGCCAATTATTTTGATAACCCATTGCATTATGCCTAAGTAATAAAGTACGGCAATTAGAGATGAGAAGAATATAATGTTAGGTAAAACTCTAATAGCAAAAACAAAACCAACACCATTTTCAAACATGGCATCAGTACCTAAGCCACCGAAGAGAAAGTTAATTCCCACTTTGGCACTGTCTATTACGCTTTGAACACCGTTGGTCATTGACAGTAATACGTCTTTACCGAAGGGGACATATAAAACAAATGCCCCAAGTATGACTTGCAGCGCAAATGCTAACCCGACAGTGCGTAAGTTAATTGATTTTTTACCACTTGATAAGGCGTAGGCTATTGCTAGCAATGCGACAATGCCTATTACACCTCTTAGTGCACCTAATTCCATGAATACCTCTTATGCTTTTATAATTATTGTTATTGTGATAATTATTTTTATTGTTGTGGGGGTAGTTGTGAAAGTTGACGAATCTTTGCTTTAAGTACTTCAATTGCCATTCTATTTTTACCACCTCGGGTGATGACAATATCAGCCCAGGCTTTAGATGGTTCAATATATTGGTGATACATAGGCCTAACAGTTGCTAAATATTGATTCGTCACTGATTCAATACTACGATTTCGCTCAACTAAGTCTCGCTGAATTCTTCTAATTAGGCAAATGTCTAAAGGCGTATCCATATAAACTTTAATATCAAAGCATTCTCTCAATTCTTTATTTGATAATAATAAGATACCTTCAACTAAAATTATCTTAGTTGGCGAAAATACTTTTGTTTCGTTAAGGCGAGTATGAGTTTTATAACAATAGACGGGGCTGTGAATTGTTTGGTTCTCAGTAAGTTGTTTTAGATGTTTTGATAATAGTTCATGTTCGAACGCATCTGGGTGATCGTAGTTTGTTTGTTCACGCTCTTCCATAGATAAGTGTGTTTGATCACGATAATAAGCATCTTCATAGATTATAGCTATGCCATCTTCGCCAAGCTCTGCAATAAGCTCATCATGGATCGTTTGAGCAAAAAGTGTTTTTCCTGATGCTGACGGACCAGCGATAGCAATAATAGTTGGTTTAATTGGTTTCAATGTTCGGCCTATTGTCATAGCAATTATCAATAATTGAGTACTCATTTTCGTGATTGAGCTTTGTTAATGATTATTGCAAGATATTATCTATACTTGAGGTAAATAACTAGCGAGTAGAAAAAGCACTATTTACCTATATTTGTAAAGGTGATAAATTAACACAACTTGACCAGTTGGTCATATTTTTTATCAAATTATTTTAATCTTTGTGATTAAATGTAAAAAGGAAACCTTATGGCACGTGCAATAATATTAGTGATTGATAGCTTTGGTATTGGTTATTCACCCGATGCAGTTGACTTTGGTGACGTTGGTGCAAATACACTTGCCAACCTAGCTCGTGCGTATTTTGAAACAACAGGTAAAAAAATCGCCTTACCAAACCTATCGGCTATGGGACTAATAAAAGCCTGTCAGCAAGCATCCAACCAAGATTTTCCTTACCAAGGACAAGAGCCCAGTAAAGGAGCCTATGGTTTTGCTCAAGAAATCAGTACTGGTAAGGATACACCGAGCGGACATTGGGAAATGGCTGGCGTGCCGGTACTTTTTGATTGGGGTTATTTTACCGATAAAGAAAACAGTTTTCCTAAGTCGTTGATTGACACCATTAACCAAGCAACAGGTTTTGAAGGTATATTAGGTAATTGTCATGCCTCAGGTACTGAAATACTAACCCGTTTGGGTGAAGAGCATATTAAAACGGGTCTGCCAATTTGTTATACCTCAGCAGATAGTGTCTTCCAAATAGCCGCTCATGAAGAGCACTTTGGTTTAGATAACCTTTATAAATATTGTGAAACAGTACGTGAGTTGCTTGGTGATTTGAATATAGGCCGTGTTATCGCTCGCCCATTTGTTGGTGACAATCCCGATAATTTTGCGCGTACAGGTAATCGTCGAGATTATTCCGTATTGCCGCCATCTGCAACGGTACTTGATAAAGTATCTGAGGCAGGTACACACGTTATTAGTGTCGGAAAAATCGCCGATATTTTTGCTCACCAAGGTATTGATGAAAAAACCAAAGCAACTGGGCTAGATGCACTTTTTGATGCCACGCTAGATCATATCAATACAGCTAAAGATAATTCACTTATTTTCACAAACTTAGTTAATTTCGACCAAGATTTTGGTCACCGACGTGATGCAGTTGGTTATGCTAGAGAGCTAGAAGCGCTTGATCTTAGAATACCTGAGCTATTTCAATCGATGTCTTCAGAAGACGTTTTATTTTTAACAGCTGATCATGGCTGTGACCCAACATGGCCAGGCACAGAGCATACGCGAGAATACGTACCAATTATTGCCTACCACCATCAGGTCGGATCTGTTAATATTGGTAACCGAACAACATTCGCTGATTTGGGGCAAACTATCGCTGAATTATTCAATGTTGAGCCGATGGATTACGGTAAGAGCTTCTTATCAAACCTTAATTTCAAAAAATAATTACAAACTTAAACTATACTAGAGTGGTTTTATAATCGCCTTTAGAGCGGTATACCACTAATTTGATTTATATCTGGGAATAAATACTATGTACTCTTTTAAGAAAAAATCACTATCAATATGTGTGCAGGCAGCACTACTTGCCAGCGTTGCAAGCATTTCTACTGGCGCTTTAGCAGCAGAAGAAGCAGTAAAAGAAAAAGTTATCGGCGTTGAGGTTATCGAAGTAACTGCGCGTAAACGTGTTGAAAACGTACAAGAAGTACCCGTTGCTGTCACAGCTTTACAAGGTGATAATTTAGATGCTTATAGCTCATCAGCTATGGATATTCGCTTCTTAAATGCAAAAATCCCTAGTCTTAGTGTTGAGTCATCGTTTGGTCGTACTTTTCCTCGTTTCTATATGCGTGGCCTTGGTAATTCAGATTTTGATTTAAACGCATCACAACCTGTCTCTTTAGTTGTAGATGATGTTGTGCAAGAAAATCCGATTTTAAAGGGCTTTCCTGCTTTTGATTTAGAGCGCATTGAAGTACTTGGCGGTCCACAAGGAACATTGTTTGGCCGTAACACTCCAGCTGGTTTAGTGAAGTTTGATTCAGTCAAACCAACTCAAGACTTAGATGGTTTTGTTTCTTTATCATATGGTAGTAAAAACACTACGGACTTACGTGGTGCGGTAGGTTTTGGCTTAACTGATAATTTATCAGCTCGCGTTTCATTATTACGCCAAGACAGAGATAACTACATAGATAATAAAGCACCAGGCTTTGAACAAGATGACGTATTAGGTGGTTATACAGATCAAGCGATGCGCATTCAGTTCTTATACGAAGGTGATAATTTCAATGCTTTGTTTAATTACCACGCTAGAGATTTAGACGGTAAACCAGTAGCCTTTTACGCTAACGGTATTGAGTCAGGTAGTAATTCATTAGTGGATAACTTTAGCCGCGATGCGGTTTATCATGACTCAGCAGCCCGTGCTACTCAAGAAGTTGAAACTGAAGGTGGTAGCTTTAAACTAGAATTCGATTTAGGTAACTATACAGTAACGTCAATTACGGGTTATGAGAGCCTTGAGTTTTTCTCACGTGCTGATGTTGATGGTGGTTACGGTTGTAATGGTTTTGGTTGTCCACCAGTTCCACTTGTTAGTGGTCCAGGAATTATTAACCTAAGCTCTGAAACGGCTGATGGGATACCAGATCATAGTCAGTTAACTCAAGAGCTTCGTTTAACCAGTAATTTTGATGGTGATTTTAATTTTCAAGCAGGTGTTTTCTACTTTAATGAAGACTTAACCATTGAAAGTTTCTCATATGATGCGTTAGCTGCTTTTGGCGGGCCTACCGGACTTCAAAACGGTTATGTAATTCAAGAGCAAGAAACAACGGCATGGGCGGTATTCACTTCAGTAGATTACAGCTTTACTGAGAAAACGTCAGTTACCGTAGGTTTACGTTATTCTGATGATGAAAAAGACTATAACAATGAAAGAACTCAATCTCCATTAGCTTTCTTAGGGGCACCAGATTATGCCGCTGGTGCGGTGACCACTGACGATAGTCATGTAAGCTGGGATGTGAGTGTTTCTCATAAATATACAGATGATATTAACTTGTATGCTCGCGTGGCTGATACTTTTAGAGCACCGAGTATTCAAGGACGTTCATTATTCGCCTTTGATGATGGTATTTCTGTTGCTGACTCGGAAACTATTATTTCTTATGAGGCAGGTATCAAATCAGATATATTAGATAATATGGGCCGTATAAATGCCTCTGTTTTCTACTATACAATGAATGATCAGCAGTTAACTTCGGTTGGTGGAGACAGCAATACAGCCAAATTATTAAATGCAGATGAAACAACTGGTTATGGTTTTGAAATAGATTCTCAGTTTGTACTAAATGAAAACTGGTTGGTAACTGCTAATGCAAGTTATAACAATACAGAGTTAAACGATAATAACTTATATGTGCCTGTCTGTGCGTCATGTACTGTTACGTCTCCAGTAAACGGTGCCGGACAAGCCGTTGTTGATGGCAATAGCTTACCGCACGCACCAGAGTGGATCTTTAACTTTACTGCTCGTTATAGCATTGAAATTGCTGAAGGCGAGTTCTACGCATACACTGATTGGTCTTACCGTGATGAAATCAGCTTTTTCTTATATAACTCAACTGAATTTACCGGTAAATCTTTACTTGAAGGTGGTTTGAGAACTGGTTATACATGGGATGGTGATGATCGAGATTATGAAGTTGCTTTATTTGTAAGAAACCTTACCGATGAACAACAAGCGATTGGCGCTGTTGATTTCACTAACAATACAGCCATTGTTAATGAAGAGCGTTTTGTTGGTGCTGAATTTAAAGTTAATTTCTTTTAAGTAAAACAGAAGAAATTAGGCCATAAAAAAACCTGCTTTATGCAGGTTTTTTTTATGCTCGATAAATCGATTTTAACTTATAGTAAGTGCATTAATATGTATTCGTTTTATTTCTCACTCAAAGCCTAAGCTAACTAATAATAGCGTCAGGGTTATGGCTGTAGAGGTAGTTAATATAAACTAAATAATACTCTCTAATGTAAGTTCCATCATATCTTTAAAAGTAGTTTCACGCTCTGCTGAGGTGGTCTGTTCACCCGTTTTAATATGGTCGCTTACCGTTAATACCGTTAATGCTTTTTTACCGTACTCAGCAGCAACACCATAAAGGCCAGCAGCTTCCATTTCTACCGCTAAAATACCGTGCTTTTCCATGGTGGTAAACATTTCAGGCTGTGGTGTGTAAAATAAGTCAGCAGTGAAGATATTACCGACATGAACTTCTTTACCTAACTTATCTGCAGTATCAACAACACTTTTTAATAAAGAAAAATCAGCACAAGCGGCAAAATCAATATTATGAAAACGTTGTCTGTTGACGTTAGAGTCGGTACTTGCAGCCATGCCAACAATTATATCGCGAATTTTAATATCATCACGTACGGCACCACATGAGCCAATACGAATAATTTTTTCAACACCGTAATCTTTATAAAGTTCGGTGGCGTAAATAGATATACTTGGTATGCCCATTCCTGAACCCATTACCGAAATACGCTTACCTTTATAAGTACCAGTGTAGCCAAACATGTTACGTACTTTGGTGATGCATTTAGCATCTTCTAGAAAATTTTCGGCAATATATTTTGCTCGAAGCGGATCGCCAGGCATTAAGACTGTTTCGGCAAATTCGCCCATTTGAGCTTCAATATGAGGTGTTGGCATAAGAGTTATCCTTCTGTTGTATAAGTGTAACTCAGTAAGTTTCTAGCCAGGACAGGTTAAGTCATGCTGCTATCAAGGATGTTTTACTGATAAATGATATATGTATTGCTTATTATAGCTAAGCAGGGCTAATAATAATGCTAACGGTAAAATCGTTCAAGTTTGCTTGCCAATTAAGGCGCATACTTAGCTTTGTTTACTGTTTAGCAAGGTTTGCTTATCTTGTGCAGACAAGAAGCTCATCTGTACAGAATTTCGTTGTAACTGGCTAATTTGTTCTTTGTTGAAACCAAGCAACTCACTAGCTAGTTGGTATTCACCGGCGAGTTCAATATTTTCAACCGCAGGGTCATCAGTATTTAAGCAAACCATCAGTTCATTTGCTAAAAATGTTTTAACAGGATGCATCGCTAAATTTTTAATGGTGCCTGTTTGATAATTAGAAGTTAAGCACGACTCAATACTAATTTGATGATCGCGCATATAATCCATTAATTTTTGGTCGTCAGCACAAGCTACGCCGTGACCAATACGGGTTGCACCTAATTCATTGATTGCATGCCATACACTTTCAGGGCCAGCTGCTTCACCTGCATGTACACTGACATTGAGACCCGCGTCTCGTACTTGTTTAAAATGGTTCTCAAAAAGCTGTCCTGGGAAATTATACTCATCGCCAGCTAAGTCGATTGCTACTAAATCATTTTTATAAGCGAGCAGGGCATCAAGCTCATTTTGACAATGTTCAACACCAAAAGTACGGCTCAAGATACCCATTAAATTTATTTTAGTGGAGAACTTTTTACGACCTTGGTTTCCCCCTTCAATAATCGCTTCAACCACGCCTTCTATTGGCTAGTTATGAGTCATAGCTATGTAATAGGGAGAGAACCTTAACTCGGCATAATCGATGTTAGCATTAAAAGCGTCTTCGACATTTTCAAAACCAATACGTACCACATCATCAAGAGATTTTAATACACCAACACCCCAGTCGAGCTTTTTCAAAAAAGCAATAAGATCAGCTTCGCTATCAGTAATTTGCACGTGAGGGAGGAATAATTCGAATGTATCAGCGGGTAATTTTATATTGTTTTGCTGTGCTAGTTGCCAAATAGTTTTCGGACGAATATTGCCATCTAAATGTCGATGTAAATCAACGAGGGGGAGTTGAGTATTAAACATGAATAAAAATTTCCTAATGTGAAAAACTAACCAATAGATTTTATGGTTAGTTGAAAATTGTGATGACTTCTAGTGCTTGCTAATTATAAGACCTCATTGGTCCGTCTGCAAAGTTACATGCTAAGTTTTACCGATATAGGACAATGGTCGCTTAAATTTTGTGAAAGCTTTTTAGTATACTTAGGTTTAAAGACCAACTGCTTAAATGAATCAGCAATATACTTTTCTTTAGCTTTTGGGCTAAAAACAATATGATCGATGTAGTCTTTATAATAGCCGCCCCAACAATCTGAATTTATCTTTGTTGTCGGAGTCCATAAAGCCTCTTGGCCTTCATCGTCTAGAGCTTGCCATAAACCTTTATCTTCTGGATATTTTAAAGCGATATCCTGAGAAAAACGGCGGTTAAAGTCGCCTAAAACGATAAAAGCTTTATCTTGTGCGGCATGTGAGTCTACCCATTTTTCTAGGGGAGTTATCTGCTTACTTAATTTAACACAAGCTTCTTTACGTTTTTGCTCCTTGGTCGTTGTACTCGCCATGGCGTTAACACTGTCATTGTCTAATGGCGAAGTGAAACAACCTGACTTTAAATGTACCGCAAGTAAATGTAGAGTTTTATCATCTCTTGTCAGTGTTATATCCATACCGTGGCGCACTTTACCCACATCTAGTGCTTTGTATTCTTTTGCTTTAACACTAAAGCCTTGAGATTTCTTTACTGCTACGCCAACACGTTGTACCCAGTCTTTGCTAGAGAAGTAATAATCATAGTCATTGCCAAATACCTTTCGTGCCCAATATTCGTTTTCAACTTCTTGCAAAGCGATTACGTCAGCATCGAGTTGTTTGGCATAATGTGCTAATTGCTGATAGTCAGCTTCGCTGCGTTGGTTATATTCATGTGAACCAAGCCAAGCAATATTCCACGAGGCAAGTTTTAGCTCGTTGGCTTGCGTAACGAAGCTACTAAATAGTGTAAATGTCAGCGCGATTGTTGTTAATAGTGAATTTTTCATCAATACTTCTTTTAATTTGAATACAGACTTGCTGTAAATAATATTTAGTTTGTTTATAATTTGCATCGTCTTATTCAAAGCCTTTTTGTTAGGTATTATCAATTAGTATTGATATCAGTAACTAGCTTCATTGAGGCGAATTTATAGCTTATTATTTTTTACTTAACCATTCGGTCAAGAATTGTTATAATTTGCAACAGTACACTACTTTTACAGTAAGAAACAACCACTATGAATAAAAAATTTATTACAGCACAAGAGCTTTTAGAAGACTCATTTCGCGTTGCGGCTAAGGTATTTGAAGATGGCTTTAGACCACAGTTTATCGTTGGTATATGGCGTGGCGGTGCACCAATTGGTATTGCAGTGCAAGAATATTTCGACTTTAAAAAAGTAGAAACAGACCACATTGCTGTTCGTACATCCTCTTATTATGGTATTAACCAGCAGAGCAAAGAAATTAAAGTGCATGGCCTTCACTATATTATTGAAAATGCCAATGCTGATGACGGCTTACTTATTGTTGATGATGTCTTTGATTCAGGCAGAAGTATTGATGCGTTAATCAAACAGATTAAAAAGCTTTCTCGAAATAACATGCCTAAAGACGTACGTATCGCTTGTCCTTGGTATAAACCGCAAAATAGTAAGGTTGATATTAAACCTGATTATTTCATTCATGAATCAGATGAGTGGTTAGTTTTCCCACATGAACTTTCAGGGCTGACTCAAGAAGAGATTGCTGAAGGTAAATCAGAGCTAACCAATATATTAGATCTTTTTAAATAAGCATTTAAACCTTTTATATGCTTCATACGGGAAATACACCATTGTACTCCCGTATAAAACTTTACTACAAGCCTCTCTGCCACTCTTGTCGGATAGGGATACTTGTTGATTGCTCAATCGCCATTTGTACGGTGTTAACTAATTTTTCTTTATCTTTACCTAAAATGCCTTTAAGCACTAGATAATTTGAAGCGTGATCAGCTCTAAAAACTGTTTTTTTCAATGTCAACTCCGTTAGTAATACTTTCATCTCATTAAACAACTCTTGCTGATTCAAAAGACGAAATGGCTGATATTCACGTTTACTAAAACCCTCGGCAAAGCGGTCTTCACCTAATGGAAAGCTGACGACTAATGTTGATAAAAAGTCTGGCTGAGCTTCATTCATAAGGCGCGCCGAGTTGATTGCATGCTGCTTTGATAACTCTGGTCCACCTAGACCATTTAAGATCATTACTGAGCTTTTCATGCCTGACGCTTTGATTTTATTAAGGGCAACTAATGAACTTTGAAATGTTTCACCTTTTTCAATGAGCTCAAGTACTTCATTATCACCACTTTCACAACCGACATACATCAACTTCAAACCGAGTTCACGTAACTCACTCAATTGCTCGACTGTTTTGTTAGTGAGGTTACGTGGTAAACAATAGCTTGATACACGTGTTACTTGCGGTAAGTGTTTTCTAATAAGCAGTAATATTTCTTTTAAGCGCTTAAAGGGCAACATCATGGCATCACCATCAGCAAGAAAAACTCGACCTGTAGCTAATCCTGATTGTGCTACTGAGATAATTTCTTGCTCTATTAAGTCAATCTTCTTAGGTTTAAATTTTTTGTTATCACTAGTATACATATCGCAAAAAGTGCATTTATTCCAAGAGCAGCCATTCGTTACTTGTAATATGAGGCTCTTCCACTCACTAGGTGGGCGAAAGACGGGGTCGGTGTAGGTTAATGGATACATAAATAGTAAATTTTACCGTTCAAATAGCGAGGAACACTGAATAAGCCCTTATAGTAACTCATCCGAGCAGTTTTATAACTAAAAAAACTATCTTAATCACATTACAGTCTTTTATTCGTTGAGTTCTATTCGATATGATAAAAAATTATTATATTAACTAATACCTTAGGAATAAATATGCGTAAAGAAACGACGGCTATCCACGGTGGTTATACTCCAGAACAAAGCAGTAAGGCGGTTGCGGTACCTATCTATCAAACGACGAGTTATGCTTTTGACAATACTCAACATGGAGCTGATTTATTCGACTTAAAAGTAGAGGGTAATATCTATACTCGTATTGGTAATCCTACCCAAGCGGTACTAGAGCAAAGAGTTGCTGAGCTCGAAGGTGGTATTGCTAGTTTAGCTTTAGCTTCTGGTATGGCGGCAATTACCGCGACTATTCAAACGTTGGCAAAAGTGGGTGATAACATTGTCAGCATTAATAAGTTGTACGGTGGTACTTATAATTTATTTGCGCATACTCTGCCACAACAGGGCATTGAAGTTCGCTTCGCTAGCCATGATGATTTTTCTGCCCTAGAAAGTTTGATTGATGAAAATACTAAAGCTGTCTTTTGTGAAACCATTGGTAATCCTTCAGGCAATATTGCCGATTTAGAAAAAATGGCTGCCATTGCACACAAACATGGAGTACCGCTTGTGGTGGATAATACCGTGGCTAGCCCGGTATTATGTCGCCCATTTGAACATGGTGCTGATATTGTTGTGCATTCGTTAACAAAATATATTGGCGGTCATGGCACCTCAATAGGTGGTGTCATTGTTGATTCAGGTAACTTTCCATGGCATGAGCACAGACAACGCTTTGCACAATTAAACCAGCCAGATCCTTCTTATCATGGTGTTAGTTATACTGAAACTTTTGGTAATGCAGCTTTTATTGCTCGAGCTCGAGTAGTGCCACTTAGAAATATGGGCGCGGCAATTTCTCCAATGAATGTCTTTTTGATATTACAAGGATTAGAAACTTTACCGCTTCGTATGGAGCGTCACTGTTTTAATAGTATTCGTGTTGCGCAATATTTAGCTGCACATGATTCGGTTAATTGGGTAAATTACGCAAGCTTAGAAGAATCTGCAGACTACCCGTTAGCACAAAAATATTTACCACAAGGCAGCAGTGGTATATTAAGTTTTGGTATCAAAGGTGGCGAAGCCGCAGGTGCTAAATTTATTGATGCCCTGAGGCTTATTGTACGTCTTGTGAATATTGGTGATGCTAAATCATTAGCATGTCATCCCGCCTCGACAACTCATAGACAGTTGAATGCAGAAGAGCTAGCAAAAGCTGGTGTGAGTAAAGAGATGGTGCGTTTATCTGTTGGTATTGAGCATGTAGAAGATATTATTGAGGATATTGAACAAGCCTTAGTTGCAAGTCAGCAATAATTCACCATGATGCTAGTTTGATATGAAAATATTGAATTAGCTAATTCGAAACACCTAACCTAATTAGGTGTTTTTTTATTACGTAATATTATGGTGAAGGTATTACAATTGAAAATGCTAAGGTGGTTATCATAAAAACTCACCATACATTTCTGTTTGGATTTGAATGTAACGCTGTAAATTGATATCAGCGGTTAATTGAAAATAACAATTTTTAAGGGTAAGTTCTTGAATGCGATCTAACCTAAATAAGCGATAATCTAGGCGTTTTGTACACCATGCCACTATGGTCCAAGTTTTGCCCCAATAGATTAAACCTAAAGGCCAAATCTCCCGTTGAGTTTGTTGAGATTTTTCATCTTGATAAAGTAAAGCGACGACTTGGAAGGCTTTTATTGCAAGTGATATTTGTTCACTAAATTGCTCTGTATCATGTTGAGTAAACTTAGGTACTATTACCCATTCAGGTTGCTGAACCGAATTTTGGTGTAGTTTTTCTGGTAATACAGCGTGAATTTTTGCTAAGGCTGATGTTGCCGACATAGCCATTTTTTTATTGCCCCAGCTTTCAACCATTCTGACGCCAACCAGTAAAGCTTCAATTTCCGCTTCATCAAACATCAAGGGCGGCATAGTGAAATTGGCTTTTAACTTATAACCAATACCGGCTTCGGCTTCAATAGGTACACCTGATAACGATAACGCTTGGATATCTCGATAAATAGTGCGCTCAGACACTTCTAATTCTGTCGCCAGCTGTTGAGCAGTTACCACCGTTCGGCGACTGCGTAAGTAGGTTAAAATTTGAAATAATCGTTCTGCTTTTCTCAATGTAAATCCTTAGGTTTGCGCACAGTTTTACCTGTGCGCACAATGATTTATGCCGGCTCACCTTGGCATGACATTGCTTCTGTCATAGCGTTCATATGCTGCATAGTAACACTTTCCATATCAGTAATAGACATTAATGAAGCACATGCTGGTGATTGCTCGAAAGCTTCCCCGGCTTGTTTAGCGCAGTCCATATCTTGCCAATAGACAATGTCATGAAGTAAACCATTTTTATCTTCGCTCAATGAACGATATAAAAATCCATTTTGCTGCTTTAAAAAATCATTTACTTTAGGGTGGCTATCATTTAATGCCGCTTTATCAACACCTTGCTTTAGTTTGTAGGTTACTAATTCAATTACCGTAGTTGTCATTTTTTCTTCCTTTTATTGTTCAAGTTATGTAACGAATTAGATAATAAAACCCCACTACTGACACCGTAGTGTCAGTAGTGATTAAAAATATATATTTATTTAATAAACACAGCGATGACAGCTAGTTGTTATACACTTTTTCAAAGACCGCTTAAGCGAAGTGCTGTTGAACTATCGACGAGAAAATATTTTGTGGGGTGGGAACTTGAATGATGAAAAGGGCTGCGAAGAACAGCCACTCAAACTTTGCATTGTTTGTAAAAACTTATGCTAGAGTATTTCCGATTATACTAAGCTTGTTAACATGTCGTCAGAATAACTGACTAACGGTTCATTATTGCGTACTTTAGTAACATAGTCAGGGTTTGCTATAAAAGGTCTGCCAATAGCAATAAGATCAAACTTATTATTATCTATTGCATCGCTTGCCGTTTCAGCCGTATAACTACCGACACCAACTAAGGTTTTGTTATAGTTTTCTCTTACGTAACTTGAAGCGCGACCACCTAAGTAATCAAACTCCATACTATCGTCAAATATGCCAATATGTAAAAAAGCTAGGTCGCGTTTTTCTAATTCAGGCAATAAGTAATCAAATACTTGACGGTCTCTACTATCACCGGACATATTAAAATAGGCACCAGGAGTTACTCTTAGTGCCGTTCTGTCATTACCAATTTTGTTGATAATGGCATCAACCACTTCTAAAGCAAAACGTGACATGTTTTCGTTGCTACCACCGTACTCATCCGTTCGTTGGTTGCTATCATGATGTAAGAATTGATCAATGAGATATCCGTTCGCGCCATGAATTTCCACACCGTCAAAACCCGCTTTAATGGCATTATCTGCTGCTTGGGCATAATCACTTACCAACGAGGTTATATCATCAATGGTTACTGCTTTTGGAGTTTTGTAGGTTAACTCTCGCATTCTAGGTACGCTGCCTTCTACACCAATAGCTGAAGGTGCTAATACTGCGGCATCATCCTTGCCATTACCGTAAAAATACGGATGTGCAACTCTTCCTGTATGCCAAAGTTGTGCAAATATTTTGCCACCATTTTCATGAACAGCTGAGGTAACTGTTTGCCAACCTTCTATCTGTGCTTGGGTGAATAACCCTGGGGTATTAGGGTAACCTTGACCGTCTGGACGAATAATGACCGCTTCAGAAATAAGCAAGCCCGCTTCCGCTCTACGCGCATAATAGTCAGCCATTGCTTGCGTTGGCACTAAATTATCATCGGCCATACAGCGAGTTAATGGCGCCATTAATATCTTGTTATTTAGTTTAATACTGTCATTTAGTGCGTAAGGTTCGAATAGATTTTCGGTCATTGGAAGTATCTCTTTCTTGAATGTCCATTCAAGATACTCGTTATTGAACGATCATTCAACTACTTTTTTGAATGATCGTTCAAAATTGAGTATACTGATAAAATCAGTAGTAATTAAGATGAAAATTTAATGCGTAATGCAGAGTTCGATAAAGAAAAAGTATTAAGAGCAGCAATGAAAGCTTTTATGCATAAAGGTTACGCTAATACCAGCATGAAAGATCTTAAAGAATCTACAGGTTTACACCCAGGTTCAATTTATTGTGCTTTTGAAAACAAACGTGGATTGTTATTGGCTGCCCTCGAGCAATATCGTTTAGATAGAAAAGCTGAGTTTGACCAGTTCTTTGATAATTCACATTCAACCTTAGTTAATTTAAAATCTTATCTTGATAATGTTGTTGTTGAATGCATCAGCTGTGATAGTGCTCAGGCTTGTTTATTGACCAAGGCGTTGAATGAAATTGCCGAGCAAGACAGTGAAGTTCAACAAATAATCACTGATAACTTGTCTATGCTGCAGCAAGCACTGGCTCAAAAGTTTGAACAAGCAAAGCAAGAAAAAGCTATCAGTGCAGCAAAAGATCACGACCACTTAGCACGTTATTTTTTAATGGGTATATACGGTTTAAGAACTTTTGCCCATACTCACCCTGAAGCAAAAGTGCTAGAGCAACTTGCCAAGCAGCTTTACCATGATGTTTCTCAGTAATGATGAGTAATCATAAGTTCGGTAAGTCCACAGCAATAATTTTGCTCTCTTGAATAATAGTTTCTGAAAAAGCGTTAATCAGTGGTTCTTTGCCCGCTTGTCGGTGAGAAATTAGCGTGATATGACGGTGATATTTTTCCTCTGTTATAGGTATTACTTTGATATTATCAGCGACTTCATTTAAGCCCTCCCATAATGGTAATAAAGACACTCCCATGCCCCGTTTTGCCATTAGCGCAATTGACTCTAATGCATCAATTTCACAGAGTGATTTAATCTGTATGTCGTTATCAACTAGGTAAGTATCGGCAATGGCTCCGCCCCATGAAGAACGCTCATATTGAATATAAGGCTTTGCCAATAGAGATTCGGTTAAGCTTAGCTTGTTGTTTACACTGCAGACAAAACCAAGTTGCTCAAAATACAGTGGAGTAGACTTTAGCTGTTTGGGGCAAGAAAATGGCGGTTTTACAATGATAATTACATCAAGTTGTTTATCCATTAGCTGTGCATATAAATGAGCAGACGTGCCTGGAAATATTTGTAAGTTAAGATTGGCGGAACTTACTGCTAAGGACTGAATTGTGCTTGGCATTAATCCCGTTAAGACAGTTGAAATAGCGCCTACTTTTAAATCACCTGTTAACCCCGTTTCATCTAAATCACCGAGCAGAGCATCTGCCTCCTCTAATAAGTGCTTTAATCTAGGCATTATTTTTAAACAAGCAGAAGTCGGCTTGGCAGCATGTCCCGCTCTACTGAGCAATTGGCAAGCCAATGTTTCTTCCAAAGTTTTGATTCTTTGGCTGACAGCGGCAGGGGTTAACAACTGATTTCTTGCTGCTGCAGCGATAGAGCCAGTATTCACCACGGCTATTAAACTTTCTATAAAGCGAATGTCCATAACAATTTCTTACGATGACGAAAATAATAAGATAGTATTACTTTTGTAGTTTGATTGCTATTTTAGCTTCCATAATATTTCTATTATTGAGAGTTTTATGCAGACTACTATTTTTCATTTAGCACTAAATGTTACTGACTTAACAAAAGCATGTGATTTCTATGCGGGATTATTAGAAGCAAAACAAGGGCGTAGAACTGATTCTTGGGTAGACTTTAATTTTTTTGGCCATCAATTGTCTTTGCATATAGGCACGGTTTCACAGTCAGAATATACGGGTAAAGTTGATAATATTTCCGTACCTATGCCACATTTTGGTATTATTTTACCTTTAGCGGTATGGCAGCGAATGGCAGATAAATTGAATAAAGCTAATATTGAATTTATTATAGCGCCAACGGTACGTTTTGAAGGTCGCCCGGGAGAACAATATACGATGTTTTTTATTGACCCATTTGGTAACCCTATAGAATTTAAAAGTTTTCTGGAAATTAATGAGGTTTTCAACCAATGAAAAGGATTGTATTTATAAGTGATGCTGCAGCAGATATCCAATTTCAATGGATAACAGTCCTCAATAAAGCCCTAGTTAATGAAACGATAGTTCTGCCAGAGCAACTTAGTGACGCTCAAGCTAAGGATATTGATATAGCCGTTGTTGCTAACCCTGACCCGAAAGACTTGCTGAAATTTCCTAATTTAGTTTGGATTCAAAGTTTATGGGCTGGAGTGGAAAAGATAATTGATGAAGTACTTGATAAATCGGTAAATGATAAACCAATAAAACTGGTAAGGTTAGTTGATCCACAACTAGCAAGAACAATGGCAGAATCGGTACTTGCATGGACACTGTACTTACAACGTAATATGCCAGCGTATGCTCAACAGCAAAAACATAAGCAGTGGCAACAATTGCCTACTATAACGTCTACAGAACTTAGAGTGAGTGTTTTAGGCGCTGGAGAACTAGGGAATGCAGCATTAAATATTTTGGATAAGCTAGATTACCAAGTGAGTTGTTGGAGCAGAACAGCTAAGCAGCTTAAGGGCATAAAAAGTTATACCGGCTTAGATGGTTTACAAACATTGTTGAGTAGAACGGATATCTTAATTAATTTATTGCCATTGACTCAAGATACTCATCACCTTTTAAATGAGGAATTATTAAGTAAACTTCCTCACGGGGCTAAATTGATGAATTTTTCACGTGGAGCCGTTATTGATAACAAAGCGTTAGTTAATTTATTAGAGATTGGTCACCTAGCTCATGCTGTGCTTGATGTTTTTGAGCATGAACCCTTGCCAACTAACGATCCTATTTGGTGTAACCCTAATGTTACTGTATTGCCTCATATATCAGCGCCGACCAATATGCGCTCTGCTGCTAAGGTTATCGCTAAGAATATAATCAACTACCGTGAAGAGAACGTTATCCCGCAATGTGTCGATATTAAACAGGGATATTAAGAGCTAAGCGCTACAGCTTTTAGAAATAATAAACCTCTATCAGAGGTTTATTATAGATTGATAATAGCAAGTGAGTAGGTATTTACTTTTGCCTAATAGCGACATTAGCTTTTGTTGATAAACCACTATAAAAGTTCATGATTTGCTGTCCTTCTTTATTCTTATCTATAGAGAAATAAGAAAGGCTTTCCTCATAGAAAAAGCTGTTATCCGACATAGCTTTAATTAACCACTTACGGCCATCGTCTCGTTGTGCATAAATACTACCGTTTTCAAAAGACAATACTCGCAAGGAGTCTTCATTAACTCGGTAACTGCCCATCATGGCTTTAATCTTTTTAACATCAACTTCAACGGCTTTAAACTCTGGAATATCAATATTTAATGCTTTAGCGGCTAACAACATTGATAGATCTCCTGGGTTGCCTGAGTCATTATTATTTAGTACTGCAACATAAAGATCGACGTCCGGTATGTAAAAGGCATTGGTGGCAAAGCCATGAATGCCACCACTGTGGCCAATGGCTTCATATTTATTAACTTCAAATAACGCCAAACCAAAACCATAGTTAGAGCTGTTTTTATCATTGAGTATAAATGGTGAGATCATTTGCTGATAACTTGCTTTTGAAATGAGGCTGCCGTCTCTTAAGGCGCTGAACCAAGTGTTTAAGTCATCAACGGTTGAAAGCAATGAACCTGCTGCATGTGGCCACATCATATTAACAGGGCCAGAGTTTTCAAAACCTTTGTCAGTTTGAGAATAACCGCTCACACGATTAGCGATAAGCTGTCTGCCACCATATTGACTACTTTTCATGGCCAATTTTTTAAAAATATGTTGTTCAATAAAATCAGCGTATGTTTCGTTACTAGCGACTTCAATTATTTTGCCCAATAAAACATAACCGGTATTGGAATAGCGCATTGCAGTACCAGTTTTTAAAGGCATAGGGTGCTTAGCGAAGACTGCTAACATATCGTCAAGTGTCGTTGGCGTCGTTAATAGATTTTGCC
>Ga0114909_1000568_pt1 | contig 26168 bp, 20 predicted proteins | sample MalvireepMed_906_FD_87290 | JGI IMG/M metagenome (GOLD analysis project Ga0114909, IMG submission 87290) | Marine viral communities from the Global Malaspina Expedition - Malaspina viral metaG DeepMed_906 | ecosystem: Environmental > Aquatic > Marine > Oceanic | place: Mediterranean Sea...
CCGTTACCAAATTAGAGGACAAATAGCAGCGGCAGCCAAACGCCTTGAAGATGAAGGTCATAAAATTCTTAAACTTAATATTGGTAACCCTGCCCCTTTTGGCTTTGAGGCACCTGACGATATTTTAAAAGATGTTATTCACAACCTACCTAGCTCACAAGGTTATGCTGAATCACAAGGGATATATTCAGCACGTGTTGCCGTCATGCAATATTTTCAACAACAAGGTATTAAAGACGTTAGTGTTGATGATATCTATCTAGGCAACGGCGTGAGTGAGCTAATAGTTATGGCTATGCAGGCTTTGCTTAATAATGGCGATGAAGTTTTAATTCCCGCACCGGACTACCCTTTATGGACAGCGGCAGTATCACTTTCAGGTGGTACACCTATACATTACCAATGTGACGATGAAAACCTTTGGTACCCTAATTTAGACGATATGGCAGCAAAAATTAATGATCAGACCAAAGCAATCGTCTTAATTAACCCAAACAATCCTACCGGAGCAGTTTACCCTGAAGAAGTATTATTAGGCATAATTGAACTTGCCCGTAAACATGATTTGATTATCTTCAGTGATGAAATTTATGACAAAATTTTATTTGATAAAGCAAAGCACATTCCAACGGCAAGCTTAGCACAAGATGTATTAATCATGACTATGGGTGGTTTGTCTAAAAATTATCGCATCGCTGGTTTTAGGGCTGGGTGGATGGTTGTTTCTGGACCTAAAATTCATGCTGAGGATTATTTAGAAGGCTTAAATATGCTTTCTTCTATGCGCTTGTGTGCTAACGTCCCTTGCCAGCATGCTATTCAAACCGCATTAGGCGGTTACCAAAGTATTAATGAGCTTATCACTGGTGACGGCCGTTTATTAAAGCAACGTAACATTGCTGCTAAGATGATCAATGACATTGATGGTTTATCTTGCCACCCAGCAATGGGTGCGTTATACCTTTTTGTTAAAGTAGACCAAGAAAAATTTAATATTAAAAATGATGAGCAAATGATTTTAGATTTACTAAAACAAGAAAAAATATTATTGGTGCACGGTAGTGCGTTTAACATTAAAGAACAAAACTACTTTCGTTTGGTGTTTTTACCGCATGAAGATGAACTGGTACCTGCTTTAGAGAAACTTAAAAGCTTTTTTGCTACCTATAAGCAAGTTAGTGCCAACAACTAATAATTTATGCCCGCCGCCCCCTAGCTCCAACTAGAGGGCAACAGCAATGGTTTACTTTCAAAGAGGATTAACAATGCAAAGCACATTTCTAGCTTGGATGTTACGTATGCCATTGATCAAACGTTGGTCATTAATGTTTTGTGTAAAAAGTGAGAATATTGCGGAACATTCCCATCAGGTTGCTATTGTTGCACACCTACTTGCTGTCATTAAAAATAAAAAATTTTGTGGTAATGTCAATGCCGATAAAATTGCTACCATTGCCTTATATCACGAAGCATCAGAAACTCGTTATGGTGATATTGTTAACCCTACAAAGTATGCAAATAAAGAGATAGCCAGAGAGTTCAAAAAAATTGAATTGTTAGCTGAACAAGAGTGTCTAGCTGCCCTACCTGAAGAGTTTCAAGATATCTTCAGTGACATTATCGTGCAAGACAATGTGGATGACGAATATAAAGCAATTGTTAAAGCAGCTGACATTATTGTTGCTTATATTAAAGCTCTCGATGAGATCAATCATCAGAACCCTGAGTTTGATCACGTTAAAGAGCGGCTTGGCATTAAAATATCGCAACTAAAATTGAACATGCCAGAAGTTGAGTACTTTATTGAAACTTTCTTACCAGCTTGTTTAGCAACCGTAGATAAACTTTCTAACGACTTTTAATTATCTAATCCACTTAGCCTTAATTCGTAGAGTTAAGGCATCACACTCCCTTATGATGATTTTTTTTGTGTCAACTTGCTAAGCAGCAATTGATTGTATACAGTATACCTACCCACAATATAATAATTATCAACTCTATGAACAACCACAAAATACCTCTGTATGCAGTTATTACAATAGCATTGTCTATGTTATTAATTACTGCTTGCTCTACAAAAAATAACCATCTTAATGAAGAAGAATCCTTCGAAGAAATAACTAGCGAAATAGGCACTAAAGATACAAACAAAGCGATAGAAAAGTTACTCGCAACAGACATTGATACCTTATGGAGTCAACATTTTGATCATCATCAGCAAGGGTTATTAACCCAAGTAGCAACATCTATTTCAATGTGGGCACAAAAAGGTGACTTGAGCAGTAATGAGCTGGATAAATTGAGCTTTTATTTGCGTATATATAGCAGCTTTGGGCCTGATAAAAACTGGCCAGAAGGCACAGCAGTAGCGCTGAATCAAGCATTGATCGATTTACAAAATATGGAGGGGTTCTATCAATTAAATAACACAACCGCTAGGTTGCATGAAAATTATGCTGTCGCTTTATATCGATTATACTTTTTAGAACCGCTACAGCCTTTGATTAAAGACCATATCCAGCCTTTAGCTCAATTGATAAATCTATACGCAAACACAGATTTATTCTCTCAAAGTTCCTTACCAACCAAAAGTGCTTATCCAATGGAATACGCGCTATGGGAAATATTACGTGCTAGTGCTATTTTGCCTTATGAAGCAGTAAGAAAAAATAATCCAAAAAACTTAACGGCGATAAAGGGTAATAGCGAATTAACACACGCCCTATTGGCTTTTGTTAAATCCACTAATGCGACAATAAACAATAATAGCTGGCCTACAGAGCATGCTATCTGGGCACTATCGCAACACTACAACCTTTATAACAAAGAGTACTGGAACGAGTATTATCAGTTAACTAAAGAAGCTCAAAAGCAGTTAGATGACGATGAAAATTCGTTAGCTATTGAGCAAGTAATGATCGCCTTAGATAATGATGTCTGGTCAGCGTTAACTTATTTCATCGAAAAAAATGGCCAAACTAAAACAGATTTAAAAACCTTATTCAGTATTCCTTATGTAGTCAGTACTTTCAGAGGCAAGTCTGAATGTAAAGAGGCAAGTCTGCAAGATCGCTGTATTAGCCCAACAATTGAAGATGCACTGCCAATAAAGCATGTCTGCTCTGATACTTTATACATTTTAACGCAAAAGATGACTAAAGCTCAGTTAAAGACTTCTTGCGCTGCGCTAGTTGCTCAAGAGCTAATTTTTCATGAAAAATTAGCAACAAACAACAAACCCGTAGCCAATGACTTTAATGATAAATTACGTGTTGTTGTTTTTAACAATGCAGCTGAATACAACAAGTATGGTCAATTAGTTTTTGATATTAATACAAATAATGGCGGCATGTATATTGAGGGAACAACACAGGATCCTGACAACCTTGCTACATTTTATTCATACGAGCATTTCTGGGTACGACCAGAATTTAAAGTTTGGAACTTAAACCACGAATACGTGCATTACCTCGATGGTCGTTTCAACAAATATGATACCTATAACCATTTCCCCAGCCATTTAGTGTGGTGGTCCGAAGGCTTAGCTGAGTATATAGCAAAAGGCGACGATAACCCTAAAGCGTTTGAAGAACTAAGCAAAGTAAAACAAGATGATTGGTACAGCTTAAGTGACGTCTTTAACACTGAATATAAGGATGGTAGCAAGCGCGTTTATAGTTGGAGTTATATGGCTGTTCGCTTTATGTACGAAAAACACAAAGCTCAATACCAACAACTTGCCCAGTTCTTAAAAACAGACTTTTTTGATGGTTATAAAAAGCTGCTAGATGAATCAGGGGAAAACTATCAGCAGGAGTTCACCGCATGGCTAACGACTCATCAAGCTAAAAGTGACATTGCCGATAAACAAGAAGACCACCATAAAACACGACAGTTTTATCGATATACTTATAAGGACTATCTACAGCCTAGTCATTTAATTGAAACTAATCGCCACATGCACTGGCAGTATTGGCATGAGAATGCCTTACAAGGAGAATAAGACATATAATACATACTTACAGATGAACTATTAACTATAGTTCATCTGTACACCATCATACTCGCGCCAGTTTTATTAACTCTACATCTAAATAAGCCGTTGTTAATTTATAATGCTAGGTACTTCGCTTGCTAACTTTCAAATGGTGTACTAAATGATTTTTATTTCTTTAAATTGATTATATAAATCACAATGTATAACTCATTGAACAAAAATCAGCCAAATTATTGAGTAACTAAAATACCGACCTAACTAGATGATTTAACTAAATAAAAATAATTAACTGTTTTATGTTGACTTCAAGGACTGCCCTATTAATAACGATTTCTTTTTACTATTAATATTTAATACACAAACTTACCCACAAGTTCAGTGGATAACTTGAAGCTAAGCAGGATAACTTTGTTAATTAGTCGATTAATTCTAACTGAGGTTAAAAAACGCGCTGAACTTAACGTTAATTCACCCGAGCTGAATACATTTTCAACAAACAAACAAATAATTCATTTTTTTGTTATTTTTGTGTTGACACATCTGCCACAGGTCTTTAATATTCCGCCCCGTTAGCCAAGACGGTTAACACGCTAGTCGAAAGAAAAGCAATTCCCCAATAGCTCAGTTGGTAGAGCGATGGACTGTTAATCCATGTGTCACTGGTTCAAGCCCAGTTTGGGGAGCCACATTAAACTTCATTAATAAACAGAAGTTAAAAAAGTTTATTCCCCAATAGCTCAGTTGGTAGAGCGATGGACTGTTAATCCATGTGTCACTGGTTCAAGCCCAGTTTGGGGAGCCACATAAGAAAGGCCACGAGAAATCGTGGCCTTTTTATTTGCCTATAAAAACATGCATCCCATATTATTCAGCGAATTGTGTAGTAAAGTCTATCTCTATAGAGAAACATGCTATCTGACTTCAATTTTATTACTTTAAACATAGACCTGTAGTCCACAAAGTAATGCCAAAACCTACTACCTTACCGAATATGCGTCTATTTCAGTATGTGCGACTGCTGCCTTTCTCGGTCAATACTTACCTAAATTTAAGATCAAACATTTAAATTTTCTCAATAAAAAAGCCCTACTTTAGTAAAGTAAGGCTTTATATATTATTTAACTAAATATTAGCTTATTTTTCTGTAATTAATTCTTGCTTGTTCTCAAAGTTGATCACTAACTCATCTTTCTTAACGCCAACCTTCGCGACACCACCTTGTGTTAACTCGCCGAAGAGTAGTTCGTTAGCCAATGCTTTCTTCAAGTGTTCTTGAATTAAGCGTGACATAGGTCTAGCTCCCATCGCTTTGTCATAACCGTGATCCGCTAACCATAACTTAGCTTCTTTAGTTAATTCTAATGAGACACCTTTTTCATCAAGCTGTGCTTGCAATTCAACAATGAATTTATCAACGACTTGTTGAATTACAACATTATCTAAATGGTTAAACCAAACAATGTTATCAAGGCGATTTCTAAACTCAGGCGAAAATACTTTGTTAATTTCACTCAGGGCATCAAGACTATGATCTTGCTGTTTAAAGCCTATAGATTGTCTTACAGTCTCTTGTACGCCAGCATTAGTAGTCAAAACGACAATAATGTTTCTAAAATCAGCTTTACGGCCATTATTATCTGTTAATGTACCGTGATCCATCACTTGCAGTAAAATATTATAAACATCTTCATGGGCTTTTTCTATTTCATCAAGTAAAACTACCGCATGAGGGTGTTTTATTACTGCATCAGTTAATAAACCGCCTTGTTCATAGCCAACATAACCCGGTGGAGCACCAATCAAACGACTAACTGCGTGCTTTTCCATATATTCAGACATATCAAAACGCAGTAGTTCTACACCCAGAATTTTTGCCAGTTGTTGGGTAACTTCTGTTTTTCCAACTCCAGTAGGACCAGCAAATAAAAATGAACCAACAGGCTTTTCTTCATCCCCTAAACCTGCACGTGATAAACGAATAACAGAGGTAAGCTCTTCAATTGCTTTATCTTGACCAAAAACAACCAGCTTTAAATTTCGATCAAGGTTTTTAAGGCTATCTTTTTCCGTTGATGACACAGACTTTTCCGGTATACGAGCCATTTTAGCGACAATACTTTCAATATCAGTATTATTAATCACCTTTTTCCGTTTGCTTGCTGAAACTAACTGTTGTTTAGCACCGGCTTCATCAATAACATCAATCGCTTTATCAGGTAGAAAGCGTTCATTGATATATTTTGCAGATAACTGGGCTGCCGCATGTAAAGCTTTACTGGTATATCTAATACCATGATGACTTTCGTACTTTTCTTTTAAACCTTGTAGAATTTTAGTGGTATCTGCAATGCTTGGCTCAGCAATATCAATTTTTTGAAAACGACGTGCAAGGGCACGGTCTTTTTCAAAGATACTTTGGTACTCTTGGTAAGTCGTAGAACCCAAGCAACGAAGTTTTCCTGCAGAAAGTAACGGTTTGATTAAGTTTGAAGCATCCAACATACCACCCGATGCAGCGCCTGCACCAATAATGGTATGAATTTCATCAATAAATAATACCGCATTATCATCAGCTTCAAGTTCTTTTAATAAGGACTTAAAACGCTTTTCAAAATCGCCTCTGTACTTAGTACCAGCAAGTAACGCCCCCATATCTAAAGAATATATCGTAGCATCAGCTAAGAATTCAGGTACCTTTTTATCAGTGATAAGATTCGCTAACCCCTCAGCAATAGCTGTTTTACCAACACCTGCCTCACCAACAAAAAGTGGATTATTTTTCCGACGACGACTTAATACTTGTAAAGTACGCTCAAGCTCGTCATCTCGACCAATAAGTGGGTCTATATTGCCTTTAAGTGCCTCTTCATTCAGGTTTACTGCAAAATTTTCTATCGTGCGAGGCTCTTCTTCAACAGCTTGTTCCCCGTCTAGAGGGCGAGCTGAGTCAGCACTATCAATTTTAGCAATACCATGAGAAATATAGTTAACAATATCAAGGCGACTAATATCTGATTTCTTTAAAATGTAGGCCGCTTGTGATTCCTGCTCACTAAAAATAGCAACAAGTACGTTTGAACCACTGACTTCACTTTTACCCGATGATTGCACATGAAAAACGGCACGTTGTAAAACACGTTGAAAACCAAGTGTTGGCTGCGTTTCTCTTTCTTCTTCACCCACTGGAATCATAGGCGTGGTTTCACTAATAAAGTCTAATAAACTTTTACGCAGTTTTGTTAAATCTGCTCCGCAGGCATCTAATGCCTCAATTGCTGCTGGGTTATCTAACAGGGCTAACAATAAGTGCTCGACCGTCATAAATTCGTGACGTGACTCTTTAGCTTGGCGAAAGGCTAAGTTAAGCGAAATTTCTAAATCTTTATTTAGCATAGGTACTCCCCTTTACAAATTTATGCTTTTTCTAACACGCACTTTAATGGATGCTGATGTTCAAAAGCAAAACGGACAACATGGTCTACTTTCGTTTCTGCAATATCTGCAGTAAATGTGCCACAAAGGCCCTTACCTTGGTGATGAATGGTTAACATAATTTCTGTTGCTTGTTCTTCATTTTTTTGAAAGAACTTACACAATACCTCAACAACAAAATCCATTGGGGTATAATCATCATTGAGTAAAAAAACATGGTATTTAGCAGGTTCTTTTATTTCGTCTTTGATCTCCTCTTCAACTACATCTTGGCTATCAAACGATTCTTTCCATTTACTCATATCTTTATCTTAGTCTCTACTTTTCATTTTTGCTGTAACTTTTAATACAATAAATCATAAAAAACTGTTAATAATTAGACTTTTTTACTTGACTAATCCTAATATTTATCTACGATTCTATAAGTGGCTATTTTTTGGTCGCTTAACTTATAAATAAGTTGTTATCTATGTATCTACTCTTTTTGTCTTTTTGCTATTCTCAATAGTAGAGAAGGTATAAAGCATAAGGTAAGTAGAACATAATTAAATTCGTAAGGATATAGAAGGAAGTAGATGTATGGCTCACGGTACAGTTAAATGGTTTAATAATGCAAAGGGTTTTGGCTTTATTCGTCCAGACAGCGGTGGTGAAGATATTTTTGCTCACTATTCAACAATTGAGATGGATGGTTATCGCACATTAAAAGCAGGACAGGATGTTAATTACGAACTAAATGAAGGCCCCAAGGGACACCATGCGGCAAGCATTAAACCAACAGATGGCGAAATAGAATAAATAATAACCCATCAGTTTAATCAAAACATGATTTAGCATAAATTAAAAACACAGCTATTAGCATAAATTAAAAACACAGCTATTAGCTGTGTTTTTTTATGACTAATCAAACCTTAACAGTACAATAAGCAAATAAACTGCTCACTAACGAGTTACAAATTACATATGTTCGATTATACAGTCACCAAATGCAGAACAAGTTACTAACGTCGCATCGTCCATTAAGCGTTCAAAATCATAAGTTACTGTTTTCGCTCCTATAGCACCCGACATCCCTTTTAATAGTAAATTAGCTGCTTCAACCCACCCCATATGCCTTAACATCATTTCAGCTGATAAAATAACTGAACCTGGATTCACTTTATTTTTACCCGCATATTTAGGTGCTGTGCCGTGGGTTGCTTCAAAAATTGCAACTTCATCATTCAAATTCGCTCCAGGTGCAATGCCAATACCGCCAACTTGTGCCGCTAAAGCATCAGATAAATAATCACCATTTAAGTTTAAAGTCGCTATTACACTGTACTCTGCAGGACGCAGTAACACTTGTTGTAGCATAGCGTCAGCAATAACATCTTTAATAATAATTTCTTTACCCGTTTTGGGGCTCTTAAATGAACACCATGGTCCACCTTGAATTAATTGGGCACCAAACTCATCATGTGCCAACTGGTATCCCCAATCTTTAAAAGCTCCCTCAGTAAATTTCATAATGTTACCTTTGTGCACTAAAGTAACTGAATCCCTATCATTGTCGATAGCATACTGTATCGCTTGGCGAACTAAACGTTGAGTTCCTTCTTTAGATACTGGTTTGATGCCAATACCGCAGTTATCTGTAAAACGAATATTGGTAACGCCCATTTCTTTTGTTAAAAAGTCGATGATTTTAGCTGCACTATCGCTACCCGCTTGGTATTCGATACCAGCATAAATATCTTCGGTATTTTCCCTAAAAATAACCATGTCTACTTCAGAAGGTTTTTTTACTGGGCTTGGAACACCAGTGAACCACTGTACTGGGCGCTGACAAACGTACAAATCAAGAACTTGCCTTAAAGCTACATTCAATGAACGCATTCCACCACCTACCGGTGTCGTTAATGGCCCTTTAATTCCTACTTTGTACTCTTTAAACATAGCCAGAGTTTCATCCGGCAGCCAAGTTTCGCTGTCATAAACTTGCGTAGCTTTTTCTCCTGCATAGACTTCCATCCAAGCAATACTTTTATCGCCACCGTAGGCTTTTTCTACCGCTGCGTTGACAACTTTAATCATAGGAGGTGTTACATCAATACCAATGCCATCACCTTCAATAAAAGGAATAATAGGGTTATTTGGTACAGATAGCTTACCATTTATTATTGTGATTTTTTCACCTGAACTTGGGATAGAAATGTGACTAGTCATAAAGCATGCTCCTAATTGGCATAAAAAAACTCATTGCTCTATTAAACTAAAACAAAAGTCTTATCGACACTAATCACTTTGCCGTGATACTCATTATCACTAAAATGAATAAATAGCTCTTAGACTAAAGTCTACAACTAAATATCCCAATCAATTAGTCAAATAATAGCCATAAAAAAAGGTTAAGTTTTGCAACTTAACCTTTATAAACACAATGTTAACCGCTTTTAAGCTATAAATTTAGCTTATAGTAAAGCAGATAAAATAGTGTTTAACGTTTCACTTGGGCGCATGGCTTTTTCAGCAAGAGTAATATCAGCAAAATAATAACCGTCAATATCCATAGCAGGACCTTGAGCAGAATTTAATTCAGCAACAATTTTTTCTTCTTGTTTAGTCAATGCCTGTGCAACACTTGCAAAACTCTCTTTAAGCTCGCTATCAGTTGATTGCTCTGCTAAGGCTTGTGCCCAGTACATAGCAAGATAGAAGTGACTGCCACGGTTATCTAGCTCACCAACTCTGCGTGATGGTGATTTATTAGTATCTAAGAACTTACCTGTTGCAGCATCTAAAGTATCTGCAAGCACTTGTGCTTTTGCATTTTGGGTAGTTACAGACACATGCTCTAGTGATGCCGCTAAGGCCAAAAACTCACCTAATGAATCCCAGCGTAAGTGGTTTTCTTTTTCAAATTGTTGTACATGCTTAGGTGCAGAACCACCCGCGCCTGTTTCAAATAAACCACCGCCATTCATTAACGGCACAATGGATAGCATTTTAGCACTAGTACCTAATTCTAAAATTGGGAACAAATCTGTTAGGTAATCACGTAATACATTACCTGTAACTGAAATTGTGTCTTCGCCTTTTGCACAACGCGCTAGTGTATATTCACAAGCTTGAACTGGTGCTAAGATTTGAATATCTAAACCAGTTGTATCGTGATCTGCTAAATAAGTGTTTACCTTTTTGATCATTTGGGCATCGTGACCACGGTTTTCATCTAACCAAAATACTGCAGGCATACCTGACGCTTTAGCGCGAGTCACGGCTAATTTAACCCAATCTTGGATTGGCGCATCTTTTGCCTGACACATTCTAAAGATGTCACCTTCCGCAACTGATTGCTCAATCAATGTCTCACCTTGTGCATTTACAACACGTACAGTACCTGTACCGGCCATAGTAAAGGTTTTATCATGTGAACCATATTCTTCAGCTTTTTGCGCCATTAAGCCTACGTTTGGCACAGTTCCCATTGTTGTCGGGCTAAAGGCACCATTTTCACGACAAAAGTCAACAACAGCAGAGAAAACACCTGCATAGTTACGATCTGGAATCATAAACTTAGTGTCTTTTTGCTTACCATCAGGACCCCACATTTGACCAGAAGCACGTAAAGCTGCTGGCATAGAAGCATCAATGATCACATCACTAGGTACATGTAAGTTGGTAATACCTTTATCAGAATCAACCATAGCCATTTCAGGACGAGTTGCATATACCGCAGCTAAATCAGCTTCGATTTCAGCTTTTTGATCGTTTGGTAAACGGGCAATTTTTGCATAAACATCGCCAATACCGTTATTAGCGTCAACACCTAGTTGTTCAAATGTAGCTGCATGTTTAGCAAAAACATCTTTATAAAATACTTTAACAGCGTGACCAAACATTATTGGGTCTGATACTTTCATCATGGTAGCTTTTAAGTGTAATGATAAAAGCACGTCTTCATCTTTTGCTTTATTGATTTCAGTTTCAAAAAACTCAACTAAAGCAGACTTACTCATTACTGAAGCATCAATAACTTCTTTATCTAATAAAGGTAAGTTCGATTTCAATAAAGTAACTTCGCCATTTTGAGCAACATACTCAATGTTTACGTTTGTTGCACCGTCAATGGTTACTGATTTTTCACTACCGTAGAAATCACCATTGCTCATATGAGCAACGTGAGACTTAGACTCTTTTGACCATGCACCCATTGAATGAGGGTTATTACGGGCATATTGTTTTACTGAACCTGGCGCACGTCTGTCTGAGTTACCTTCACGTAATACAGGGTTAACCGCTGAGCCCAATACTTTAGCGTATGTTAATTTAATTGATTCTTCAGCTTCATTTTGTGGTTCTGCAGGGTAATCTGGTATATCAAACCCCTTTGTTTGTAGCTCTTTAATAACCGCTTCTAATTGTGGTATAGACGCAGAGATGTTAGGTAACTTAATAATATTTGCTTCAGGTGTTTTAGCTAATTCACCTAATTCAGCTAGTGCATCATCAATTCGTTGTTCAGCGGTTAAATATTTTGGAAAGTTCGCTAAAATACGACCTGCAAGAGAAATATCACGTGTTTCAACATTAATGCCTGATGAGGCTGTGTAAGCTTGAATGATTGGCAATAAAGAATACGTCGCTAAGGCTGGCGCTTCATCGGTAATAGTATAAATAATTTTAGAGTTATCAGTGCTCATTGAGTTTCCTACTTTAATTAGCCAAAAGCCAAGGGGAATATAAATGCATCAATTCAGCATAAAGATTCACCAAAGCATAAAATTTATTTTTCGCGCGCAGATAGTATAGTAATTCAAAGCGTATTAAAATAGCTGAGCGCAAAGCAGGTGATATATTTAAAGGGAAAAAGTTAAAAATGAAGCAACATGTAAAAACACAAAGCAATAAAACTAAAGGCTACATTAAAACCACTCGTAAAAAACCACGAGAGGTACGACCAGCAAGCAAAGAGCAAAAAATTATTCTCTTTAATAAACCCTTTGATGTTTTATGCCAATTCACTGATGACCAAAATCGAAGAACTTTACAAGACTATATTAAAGTTAAAGACGTTTATGCAGCAGGACGACTCGATAGAGATAGCGAAGGCTTATTATTGCTAACTAATGACGGTAAATTACAACATCAAATTGCCAACCCTGTAAAAAAGACTGAAAAAACCTATTGGGTACAAGTTGAAGGTAGTCCAACTGACAACGATTTGATTAAATTAAGACAAGGTGTAACATTAAAAGATGGTCTAACTAAACCTGCCAAAGTCAATATAATAGCAACACCTGATATCTGGCCAAGAGTTCCGCCAATAAGAGAGCGAGCAAGCATTCCTACGACTTGGTTAGAGATAAAAATTACTGAAGGTAAAAATCGACAAGTTAGACGTATGACTGCAAATATCGGTTTTCCTACTTTACGTTTGGTTCGCTATGCTATAGGTCAATGGACTATCGAAGGAATTAACAATGGCGAATATAAAATTGAGCAATAATGTTAACACCGACGAAATGAGTCATGCCCATGGCAGCGAGCAATTCAAACCCAACGCTACCGTAGCAGCAGTTATTCATTATCAAGGGAAATTTCTGTTAGTTGAAGAACTTGAAAATGGCAAAACAGTTTACAATCAACCTGCGGGCCATTTAGAGGCCGAAGAAGACTTAATTGCGGCAATCGAGCGAGAAGTTTTAGAAGAAACAGGATTAACGTTATCGCCTGATTATCTCTGTGGTATTTATTACTTTCATCGCCCTGATTTAGAACTTTATTTTTTACGATTTTGTTTTGTTATTGAACTTAATGCTCTGTTAAGTGCAGAGCCACAAGATGAAGAGATTATTACCACACACTGGCTAACCCTAGCAGAAATAAAATCAAAACAGTCTCAATTACGCAGCTCCATGGTCATGGAATGTATCGAAGATTATCTTGCAGGGTTAGTAACTGGAAAAAAAATCGAACTATCTAGCTTAAAATCCAATCTTTAATCTATATCCTCCTGCATTGGCGTGTTATAATTTTGCGCCTTTTTATACTGTAACGTTTATCTATCTTCTAACTTGATCGTAAGAAAGCATTAAAACAACTACTAAGACAATACGAGTAAACCATGAGCCAAGCAACATCTTTAAGTAATACCTCTCCAAGCAAACCTACAGAACAAACCAAAGTGATTGTTGGCATGTCTGGTGGTGTCGATTCTTCTGTATCCGCTTATTTACTTAAAGAACAAGGTTATCAAGTAGAAGGGCTTTTCATGAAAAATTGGGAAGAGGATGATACTGATGAATATTGCGCTGCTGCTCAAGATTTAGATGATGCGCAAGCAATATGCGATAAACTAGACATCAAATTGCACACTATAAACTTTGCCACTGAATATTGGGATAATGTATTTGAATATTTCTTGGAAGAGTATAAAGCAGGTCGTACCCCAAACCCTGATATTATGTGTAATAAAGAAATTAAATTTAAAGCCTTCTTAGAGTTTGCCTGTGAAGATTTAGGCGCTGATTATATTGCTACAGGTCATTATGTACAAAGAGACTATCGTGATGGTCATTGGAAAATGATACGTGGTTTAGATAATAATAAAGATCAAAGCTATTTTCTTTATACTTTGGATGAAAAGCAGTTATCACAGACATTATTTCCTGTCGGTCATATTGAAAAGCCTGAAGTTCGTGCAATCGCTGAAAAGGCTGGATTAGTCACACATAATAAAAAAGATAGCACCGGCATTTGTTTTATCGGAGAACGTAAATTCAAGGACTTTTTAGGGCAATATTTACCCGCTAAGCCTGGTATTATCGAGTCAGCCGAAGGTGTTGCTGTTGGTCACCATGATGGTTTGATGTATCACACATTGGGTCAACGTAAAGGTTTACGTATTGGTGGCTTAAGTGATGCAGGCGAAGAACCTTGGTATGTTGTTGAAAAAGATCTACTTCGTAATGTATTAATTGTCGGACAAGGACATAACCACCCTCGCCTTTTCTCAAAAGGGTTAATAGCAAATCAGCTCCATTGGGTCGACAGAAAAACACTTGATAACAAGATTCAATGCACGGTAAAAACACGTTATCGTCAAGAAGATGTCAGTTGTACAGTAACAGCTTTAGTCACTAATACTGAAGTACAAGAATACCAAATTGATTTTGATGAAGCGCAAAGCTCAGTAACTCCCGGACAATCGGTAGTACTCTATCAAGGTGATGTCTGTTTAGGTGGCGGTATTATTGATACCCTTATTCGTTAATTTTATAACTTACAGCTAGCCTACGAAAAGTCAGAATAGAGAATAAAATGAAAGATCAAACAATTACCTTTGCGGCAATTTGCCAAGTTGCTTTTCAAGTACAACAAGTATCACGCACAGGTCATATCACCGATGAAGAGTTCAGTATTTTATTAAACAGTATTATTGAAACTTCCCCGAAAAATACGTTAGCCGTTTACGGCGGTGAGCTCGATAATATCAAAAAGGGTCTTGAGTTATTGATCAGCCACTTAGGTAGTGATACCGACTCAACAGGCTCAAGCAAACAAAAAGATCCTGAGTTTACTCGCTATATCATAAGTTTAATTAACTTAGAAAGACGATTAGCTAAGCAGCCTAAACAGCTCAATACGTTAGGTGAACGCATTAATGCTACCGAACGGCAACTTGAACATTATGCGCTTACAAGTGATACCTTAACCGCAAGTTTTGCCAGCATATACAGCGATATTATTAGCCCGTTAGGCCATAAAATTCAAGTGACTGGTGAGCCAAGTATTTTAAAACAAAGTGTAAACCAATATAAAATTAGAGCCTTATTACTTGCTGGTATTCGTGCTGCGGTATTATGGCGACAAGTTGGTGGCAAGCGACGACACATCTTATTTAGCCGTAAAAAAATAGTAGATACTGCAAAAGCATTACTCAAAACAACCTGATTTAAATTTAAACACTATTTGCTCTTTAACTTAATCTATTAATTAAAGAGAATATTAATATAACCTAGGAAAAAATTATGGAACTTTCAGCATTAAGTGCAATATCACCAGTAGATGGTCGTTATGGCAGTAAAGTAAAATCATTACGCCCTATATTTAGTGAATTTGGTCTAATTAAATACCGCGTAACAGTAGAAGTACGTTGGTTACAGAAACTTGCTGCAACTGCTGCTATCTCCGAAGTTCCTGCATTTTCAGCACAAGCAAATCAAGCCTTAGATGCAATTGTAGCTAACTTCAGTGAAGAAGATGCTTTAAGTATTAAGAAGATTGAAGCGACAACTAACCACGATGTTAAAGCGGTTGAGTACTTTTTAAAAGACAAAATCAGTGACAATGCTGAGTTGAACGCGGTAACTGAATTTATTCATTTCGGCTGTACTTCAGAAGATATTAACAACTTATCTCACGGCCTAATGCTAAACGACTGTCGTGAAGAGGTTTTATTACCAGAAATAGATAAAATTTTAGCAGCAATCAAAGCATTAGCTGTTGAATACAAAACAATTCCTATGATGTGTCGTACTCATGGCCAACCTGCTTCACCTAGTACTCTTGGTAAAGAAATGGCTAACGTTTATGTACGTTTACAACGTCAACGTGAACAAATTGCTAATGTTGAAATGTTAGGAAAAATCAACGGTGCCGTAGGTAACTACAATGCTCACCTTAGTGCCTATCCAGAAGTTGATTGGCATGAATATGCTAGTGAATTTGTTACTTCATTAGGCTTAAGTTTCAATGCTTTTACCACACAAATTGAACCGCATGATTACATTGCTGAATTATTTGATGCTGTCGCTCGTTTTAACACTATATTAATCGATTTCGATCGTGATATCTGGGGTTACATTGCTATGGGTCACTTCAAGCAAAAAACTATTGCAGGTGAAATTGGCTCATCAACTATGCCGCATAAAGTTAACCCTATTGATTTTGAAAACTCTGAAGGTAACTTAGGTATCGCAAACGCATTATTTACTCACTTGGCACAGAAATTACCTATTTCTCGCTGGCAACGTGACTTAACTGATTCTACAGTACTTCGTAACTTAGGTGTTGGTTTTGCTCACGCAATGATAGCTTACGGCGCAACGTTAAAAGGTATTAGTAAATTACAAGTAAACGAAGAGAACTTAGCCGCTGAATTAGACAGTAACTGGGAAGTTTTAGCAGAGCCGATTCAAACGGTAATGCGTCGTTACGGTATTGAAAAACCATACGAAAAATTGAAAGACCTTACTCGTGGTAAACGTGTAGATGGTGACTCTATGCGTGAATTTATCATGACTTTAGATTTACCTGATAGCGCTAAAGCTCAGTTATGTGAAATGACGCCAGCTAGTTATATTGGTCGTGCTGTATCTTTCATTGATGAATTAAAATAATTATTAATTTTAATAATGAACGCATCAAAAAGAAGACTTAGGTCTTCTTTTTTTATACCCGCCTATAAATAAAACATTAAAACTTCCCCGAACGTTTGAATATTTTTGAAAAGTTTACTAGTGTTTAGTGCAGGTGTACGGTTTCAAATAATAATTACTTCCATAATCGTTTTTACCTGTTAGCTTTTTAATAAGGGGTTATCTAAAAAGCTTTCTTAAACAATTAATTGGATAGTAAGTAATGTCATACAGTATTAGCCAAGTTAAATGGCAACAAGCAGCACCTCTGTTAAAAAACATTCGAGAGAAAGTCTTTATATGTGAAAGACGAATCCCTAGAAAAATTGAATTTGATCAAAGTGATCGCACCGCTTTTCACATGTTAGTTTGTGATGACAGTAATCAAGAGCCCATTGCAACTGGCCGTATATCTCCTCAAGGAGAGATAAGCCGTATCGCGGTTGTCATAGGCCATAGAACAGAAAAGCTCGATAAATTCATTATGCAGGGATTATTTCGCATTGCGAGTGAGTTATCATTGCAAGAAGTTTTTATTTCTAGTCCGCTTGAGAAAGTCAGCTATTTCACTGAGCATGAATTTCACCCCATTGGTGCTGTATATATGGAGGCAGGACGCCCCAAACAAAGGATGGCATGCTCAATTTTGAGTGCTGTTGAACATGCCGATACAGCTAAGTACTACTTAAATCATTAATTGATTAGTATTATTGCCATAACTTTTCATTTTCACACAACTTATATAAGCTGTCTGCTCGACCAATAAGGAGTTGAGCGAGTTCAGTTTGCTCAGTATCTTGAGCTTTCAACAAGTTTTCGGCTTGCATTTGCCATTTAAGTGAAAAGTGTTTTAAAGCTTCACGTGCATTAGGGGCAACATCTATACGACTGTGAGCCGTTGGTAAATCACCACAAAGCACCCAGTAGCTATCGCCATTTAGCATAGTTAACTGCCATATAGCTAATACAGGGATAAGGTAACGGCTTTCCTCAACTTTAACACTATTGGTGACCATGCCTTTTTCAGCTAAGTATTTAGTGGCGACCTGATACTGTTCTTTTACCCATTGTTTTTGCTCTGCTTCTGTCATTTTTACATCTTGTGTCATTATTTTCTCTATTTTGAATAATTCTAGCGACGATTTATTTTGTACCTTTAACTGAACACTTTAAAGTAATTAACCACAAAGTTAATTCCTAATGCTGACTAGTTTGGTGAAAACCTAAATGCTAAGGTGCGATTGCATATTACAACATCTAATTATAAAAATAAAAACCATTTAAAGTAGTTTTATAAGCTACTTTTAAAATAGAAGAACGTGGAGAAAGTTTCAATGGCACTATTTGATTTACCCGATTTTGATGACCATGAACAGGTTGTTTTTTGTAGTGATGACGCCAGTGGTTTAAAGGCTATTATTGCCGTGCATAGCACAAAACTTGGCGCTGCAGTTGGTGGTTGTCGCTTATGGGATTACGTGAGTGATGAAGAAGCTTTAGTTGACGTTTTACGTTTATCTAAAGGGATGACTTATAAAAACGCTATGGCAGGTTTGAGCATGGGTGGAGGTAAGTCTGTGATCATTGGCGATGCTAAAACTATCAAGTCTACCAACTTGTTTAAAGCATTCGGCCACGCTCTAAATGGTTTAAATGGCCGCTATTTAAGCGCCGAAGACGTTAACATTACTACCGAAGATATTGCTATCGCTAATACGGTAACGCCTTTTGTTACAGGAACAGAGGGTAAGAGTGGCAACCCTGCCCCATTCACCGCACTTGGTACCTTCTTAGGCATTAAAGCTTCTGTTAAGCATAAACTCGATAGAGATGATTTATCAGGCCTTACCGTTGCAGTCCAAGGCCTTGGAAGTGTTGGTTATGCTTTATGCGAACATTTACATAAAGCAGGAGCCAAACTTATTGTTTGTGATATAAATGAACTAGCATTAGACAATGCCGCCACTGAATTTAATGCAACTATTGTCGGCCTTGAAGATATTTACCAGCAAGAAGCTGATATTTACGCGCCTTGTGCTCTTGGTGCAACAATTAATGATGAGACGCTTGCACAGCTAAAGGTCAAAATAATAGCTGGTTGCGCAAACAATCAGTTAGCAGAGCCACGTCATGACCAAGCGCTTGTTGAACGCGGTATTTTGTACGCACCCGATTATGTTATCAATGCCGGTGGCATCATTAATGTTTCCTTTGAAGATAATTATGATGAGGAAAAATCAACACAAAAAGTGGAAGAAATTTATCACACGTTATTAGATATTTACGTTAAGGCTGATGCACAACATAAACCTACGGGTATCATCAGTGATGAAATGGCAAGAGAAATAATTCAAAATGGTGGTAAAGCTTAGTAATAGTACTTTAAATTTGTTCGCTGAATAAAACAAAAATGGCCAACGATTATTTTATCGTCGGCCATTTTTTATGAAAAAATTAACGTATTTAAACTAGTCAACTAATTGATATTGTTCACGTAACACTGCAATAATCTCGGCTTTGGGGTTATCAGAAATCACGATTTTTTCACCGGTAATTTTTTCTGCTATATCAGTATAAGTCTTTGATACGTTCATCAAAACTTCTGTTGGTAATTCATTATCCACCGCAAGAGATAAGCGCTCTTCCATGCGATCTTTATTTAACAAAATATCAGCATCTGAGAAATGATTTAACAATAATTGGCGAAAACCTTCTTTTGAGTTCTCAACAACCTTGCCAGCTCTATAAGCTTCACCATCCCAAATTCGAGAAGAGTCAGGTGTACCTACTTCATCCATATAAATAAGCTTATCATTACCGGCTTTATCTTTGACATAACCAAACTCAAATTTAGTATCAACAAATATTTGATCCAATTTCGCTAACGAGTCTGAAATAACATCATAGCCTTCAGTTAACAGCTTCTCGTATAAGGTAATGTCATCTTGTGACTTAAAGTTAAACGCAGCAAAGTTATCTTCAATGTTTTTACGGGTAATATTTACATCATCTACAGCTGGTACACCAGGAATCCCCTCTAAAATACCTTTTGTAGAGGGTGTTTGTAAAAGCTCTGTGAGTTTACTATCTTTTTCTAACCCTTCAGGTAACTCTATGCCACAAAATTCACGTTCACCTTTAACGTAACTACGCCACATAGAACCAGTTATGTATTGACGACAAATAGCTTCAATCATTACTGGTTTCGCTTTTTGTACAATCCAAACAAATGGATGTGGAATATCAAGGATATGGCTATCAGCTAGACCTTGCTGCTTAAACAACTTAAACCAATGGTTTGAAATAGCATTCAATGCAGCGCCTTTACCAGGTACTCCTTTCATACCGCCCTTACCTTGCCAAACACAATCAAAGGCTGAAATGCGGTCGCTTATCACCATAATCGCTAACGGGGTATCACTTGCTACATCATAATTTTTTTCTTCAATTAGGCGCTTAGAATCAGCTGCAGTTAACCAATATACAGAGCGTACTTTTCCGCTATGTACTGGTGTATCAGTGCGAATTGGAAGATCATCATTAACGGCTAAAACTTTGTCAGCTATGTTCATTTTTTACTCTCACGCCAAATAAAATTAAATGGGATTACTGTTTAGTTAATACTTAACTAATATCACTCATATTCATCATAAAAACCTGTAATGCTACTCTCGACAACATGCAGTATAAATGACAAAAACGTTATTCTGAGATAACTTAGGTTTACAAATAAAATAATATTAGTTAACTATTAGTACAGCGCCTCTTAAATAGAAGTAAAAAAGGACGCTCAAGAGCGTCCTTTTCATTAAGCTTAACTAAGGCTTAGTTGAGCTTACATTCATTTGTTACTTAAGCAGCTAAAGAAGCTTGCGCTTTTTCAACTAAGAAAGTGAATGCTGCTTTGTCGTATACTGCGATGTCAGCTAGGATCTTACGATCGATTTCAATAGAAGCCTTTTTAAGACCATTAATGAAACGGCTGTAAGATAAACCATTTTGACGAGCTGCTGCGTTAATACGAGCGATCCAAAGTTGACGGAATTGACGTTTACGTTGACGACGATCGCGGTAAGCGTATTGACCTGCTTTAGTTACTGCTTGGAAAGCAACACGATAAACACGACTACGTGCACCGTAATAACCTTTAGCTTGCTTTAGAACTTTTTTGTGACGTGCACGAGCTTGTACACCACGTTTTACTCTAGCCATTTTCTATATCTCCTAATTAACCGTGACGTAAAAGTTTTTTAACTGACTTAATGTCAGATGCGGCGATCATGCACTTAGCACGAAGATGACGCTTAACTTTAGTACGACGCTTAGTCAAGATATGACGAAGGCCAGCTTGTTTGAACTTGTAGCCAGAGGCTGTTTTTTTAAAGCGCTTTGCAGCACCTTTATTGGTTTTCATTTTAGGCATGTGAATAACTCCGCATTTATACCCTATAGGTATATGCCAAATATTAAGTAGCGAGGGCGAAAGTAACATCTCTAAAAATTAAAATTTCTAAAAATAATTACTCTACTTGCAGGCCTTTACTACCAGCGTAAAGATAAAGTTGGTGAATAAAACCTAAAAGATTCTATTACTTGTCAAACCAAGTTCTATCTATTTTTTGGTGCTAATACCATCACCATTTGTCGTCCTTCCGCTCTACGAGGGAAAAACTCAACTACGGTTAATTCTTCTAAATCGTTTTTAACACGAGTCAAAAGTTCTAAACCAAGTTCTTGGTGAGCCATTTCGCGACCACGGAAGCGTAAAGTAACTTTAACTTTATCGCCCCCTTCTAAAAAGCGTTTCAGGTTGCGTAGTTTTACCTGATAATCGCCTTCATCTGTACCAGGACGGAATTTAATTTCCTTAACCTGTATTTGTTTCTGCTTTTTACGTTGCTCTTTCTGTTCTTTAGATTTCTCATAAAGAAATTTGCCGTAATCCATAACTCGACAAACAGGAGGTTTAGCCGTTGGGCTTATTTCAACAAGATCAACACCAGCATCATCTGCTTGGTCCATTGCTTCATCTAATGTCACAATGCCACCTGGTTCGCCGTCAAACTTTATTAAACGAACCTCATTACCAGCAATACCTGTGATTAACTCATTTAAACGATGTGCAGGTTCTTTACGACCGCCTCGTTGTCCACCTTTAATAGCCATGTTCCTCCTACAGAAACTCTTTTGTTGACTTATATATTTATGACTTGATTCGAAATCGCATCAAATATTGGTTATTCAAGTTACAAAACATTGCAATGTAAATAACCAATTTAATTATATACGTTAAGTCTATTCTAAACTTAACGCTTTTAGCTTTAAACTATTTTTATACCCGTGTTCTAACTTCTTCACTTAATTTAGCAATAAAGTCATCAACAGGCATTTTTCCTAAATCTTCACCACTTCGAGTTCGAATCGCAATTTCACCTGCTTCCATCTCTTTGTCACCTACAACTAACAAATAAGGAACGCGCTTCAAAGTGTGCTCGCGGATTTTAAAGCCTATTTTCTCATTTCTCAAGTCTTGTTTTGCTCTAAAGCCATTTTCTTTGAGTTTTTTAACAATTTCTTGACAATAATCGCTCTGTTTATCGGTAATATTCATAATTACTGCTTGAGTTGGCGATAACCACGTCGGGAATTTACCTGAGTACTCTTCAATTAAAATACCAATAAAACGTTCTAACGATCCCAAAATAGCTCTGTGGATCATCACTGGGGTATATCTTTCGTTATCCTCACCAACGTAAGTTGCGCCTAAACGCTCAGGTAAGGCAAAATCTAATTGCACTGTGCCACATTGCCAAGCTCGTCCTAAACAATCCATTAAAGTAAATTCAATTTTAGGGCCATAAAATGCGCCTTCACCTGGAAGATACTCAAATTCAATATTGCTATCAGTTAACGCTTGCGCTAAACCAGCTTCAGCTTTATCCCAAATTTCATCACTACCAATACGGTTCTCAGGACGTGTTGAAAGTTTAACAACAATATCTTCAAAGCCAAATGAACCGTAAACGTCATATACCATCTCGATACATTTAGTTACTTCAGCTTGAACTTGTGATTCCATACAGAAAATATGAGCATCATCTTGAGTAAAGCCACGTACACGCATTAAACCATGCAAAGAACCTGAAGGTTCATTACGGTGACAACAGCCAAATTCAGCAATACGCAATGGTAAATCACGGTATGACTTTAGACCTTGATTAAATATTTGTACATGACCAGGACAGTTCATCGGTTTGATAGCATATTCACGCTTTTCCGATGTAGTAGTAAACATACCATCAGCATATTTATCCCAATGACCTGATTTTTCCCAAAGACTTCGGTCCATCATCATTGGCGCTTTAACTTCGTCATAATCGTAACTATGAAGTTTTTCACGAACAAATTTTTCTAGTTCCGTATAAATAGTCCAGCCATCATTATGCCAAAACACCATACCTGGCGCTTCTTCTTGCCAATGAAATAAGTCTAACGTTTTACCAATTTTACGGTGATCACGTTTTTCAGCTTCAGCTAAACGCACTATATATGCTTTTAATTGCTTTTTATCAGCCCATGCTGTGCCATAAACTCGCTGCAACATTTTATTGTCGCTATCGCCACGCCAGTATGCACCAGCAAGTTTCATTAGTTTGAAATGATGACAATGGCGCATGCTTGGTACATGAGGACCACGACACATATCAATGTATTCTTCGTGGTGATATAACGCAGGCGTATCATCTTGTGAAATATTCTCATCTAATATTTCAATTTTGTAGCTTTCGCCACGTTCGGCAAAAGTATCACGGGCGGTTTGCCATGAACCAACTTTTTTCACTACCTGATAATTAGTGCGTGCTAATTCAGTCATACGCTTTTCAAGTTTAACTAAATCGTCTTCAGTAATCGTATGTTCTAAATCAACATCGTAATAAAAGCCATTGTCGATAGTAGGACCTATCGCCATTTTAGTATCTGGCCATAATTGCTTAATCGCATGACCTAATAAATGCGCACAAGAGTGACGAATGATTTCTAAGCCTTCACTATCTTTACTAGTGATAAGTTGTACGGAGGCATCACTTTCTATTAATTGGCAAGCATCAACAAGCTCACCATTAATACGGCCAGCAATAGTTGCTTTAGCAAGACCAGGACCAATATCAAGGGCTACGTCCATTATTGAAACGCTATTTTCAAATGAACGAGTTGAACCATCAGGGAGAGTAATTACAGGCATGTCTTTTCCTTATCAGTGGCGGCGCGTACGTAGCGTCGCTTGAAAATTGTTAACTTAAATTTTAGGGGCAGATTGTAAAAGCCTTACGGTATTTAAACAAGGCCTTTGCCTTAGATTTTTATAAAAATTAATTCGAATTTATTGCTGTGCGGACAAAATATAAAACTGAGCTATTATTTATATATAGTTTAGTTACAAGCCTGAGTGCATTTAATCAACATTGAGGAATTATGAAGATATCATCAATGGAGACGTCCGAAACCTTCTTTAAAACGCTAGTAGAGCAGTCAACTCAAGGGGTTAGTGTCGCTGATTTAGAGGGAAATTATATTTTCGTCAATGACACCTTTTGCAAAATGATGGGCTACAGCCAGAAAGAATTATTGTTGCTCAGAGTTTTTGACATGAAAGCACCTAATCAAGACCATAGCGCTTTTGAGCAAACAAAAAGTACCCAAGAAAAAAAAGCTGTACGGGTCATTTTACAACGAAAAGACGGTAGCACCTTTCCATCAGAGGTCATTGGTGTAAAGATTCACCTAAATAAACAAGAGTGCGTATTGGGCACTGTCCAAGATATCAGCGACAGAGTTGCGATCGAACGCGCTATAACAAAGAATGAATCTCGAAATCAACTCATCATGAAAATAGCCAATGATGGTATTTGGGATTGGCATCTAGATACTAATCTCATGATATTTGATGAACGCTATTACATCATGGCAGGTTATGAAAAAGATGACTTCCCTTACACGTTCGAGGAATGGGAAAAACGCGTTCATCCTGATGATTTATGCCATGCAACAAACAGCTTCCAAGCATACCTCACTGGCAAGTCAGTTAATTTTGAAGCTGAATACAGGTTTTTATGTCAAAACAAAACTTACATGTGGATTAAAGCGAGAGGTAAAGTAGTAAAACGTAATGAACAGGGTGACCCTATACGCTTCATTGGTACTCACTCAGATATTACAGTGCAAAAAAAGCATGAAGAGAAAATCCTCCATCAAGCCCATTTCGATTCGCTCACTTTTTTACCAAATCGTTTTTTATCATTAGACCGACTGAATCACGCATGTAAAGAAGCAAAAAGAAAACAAGAAACCATCGCTTTACTCTTTTTAGATTTAGATGACTTTAAAAAGGTCAATGATAGTCTTGGCCATGAAACCGGTGACTTATTATTAATCGAAGCCGCTAATCGATTACGTAATGTTGTTCGCTCAATTGATACTGTCGGCCGCCTTGGTGGTGATGAGTTTATTATCATTCTCAGTGGCTTAAAAAGTGCTAAAGAAGCCCATCCTATTGTAGAGAATTTATTAAATCAGTTTAGAGATTTATTTATCATCCAAAATAGAGAGTTGATGCTAACCGCAACCGTTGGGGTTTCGATCTATCCGAATGATGCCACTGATGCTTCTGAGTTACTGCGTAATGCCGATTCAGCTATGTATGATGCTAAAAGTTGCGGTAGAAACACTTACTCATATTATACGGCTCAAATGAATCAGTGCGCAAAAAGACGTTTAGCGATTGAAGAGCAGATTCATGGTGCATTATCTAGACAAGAGTTTAGTGTTTACTACCAAGCAAAAATTGACATAAACAGTTCAAAAATCATGGGAGCAGAAGCTTTATTACGTTGGAATAATCCCGCTTTAGGTAATGTACCCCCTGATGAATTTATCCCTATTGCAGAACAAACAGGAAATATAATCCCTTTAGGAAAATTTGTTTTACAGCACGCATTAGAGCAAACTGCTTTTTGGCAAAAATCCTACAATAATAACTTTCAAATTGCTGTTAATTTGTCTCCTAGACAATTTAGAGACCCACAACTACTTACCTTTCTTGAGCAATGTTTAAATGATACGGGTGTCTTAGCTGCTCAATTAGAACTTGAAATCACTGAAGGGGTATTGCTGAGCGGACATAGCTATGTCGACAAAGTATTAAAAGGTATTACCCATTTAGGTATAAAAATGGCAATGGATGATTTTGGTACGGGTTATTCTTCTTTAAGCTATTTACGTACCTACCCCTTTGATGTCCTTAAAATTGATCGTAGTTTTATTAATGAAATTAATAA
>Ga0114909_1000570_pt1 | contig 26151 bp, 18 predicted proteins | sample MalvireepMed_906_FD_87290 | JGI IMG/M metagenome (GOLD analysis project Ga0114909, IMG submission 87290) | Marine viral communities from the Global Malaspina Expedition - Malaspina viral metaG DeepMed_906 | ecosystem: Environmental > Aquatic > Marine > Oceanic | place: Mediterranean Sea...
ATCAACAATGGACTCGCCATAACCTTGGAATAGCTGCACCATACCATTGACGTTTTCTGACAATGGATAGATATAATCGATTTGGGCAGCGCCTTTATTGGTGCTTGGATTGTAGCGCAAGGTACCGCTAATGCTCTGCTCGGCAGGCAAATCATATAAGAACTTGATATCGCCATAACCCATGTAATCTTCGATATCTGGGTTGTCATCGTCGCTACTGCTATCACCATTCACTCGAGCCCATAGACGCGGTATGACTGACAGCTTACCCCACTCGGCCCCTGCCATTAAATAAGCACGGTTCCACGAACGTGATAATGGATCATCCTGTCCATTAGAATGGTGCACAGCACCCGCGCCTAACATACGTAAACGCCCACCGAAAGGTAGGTCTGCCGTCACAGGCTGAGTCAAAAATATCTCAGGCTGATAGTCGGTAGCACGAAATGGCCGTGAATTGTCTTCGTTATACACCTGCCAATGTGACTCTTGGGTATAGCCGAACCACAGATCAGCGCTGGTATCGAATAGATCCTCTGCGACTTTACTCTTTAGAGACAACTGGAATTTTAGCTCTGTCTCACGTATGTCATTAGAGTCAAAAGGTTCAATTTCTTGAGAAGGGGTGCTTGGGCTTAAATTAGGATCAAAAGTATAAAACAATGGCAGCAGATAAGTCGGACGGTATGGTCTTACTGTCCAAGTACCGCGCTCACTGTTTTGATCGAGATCATATGCCAAACTGAGTGGTGTGTATTTTTCAATATCTGCTTGAGTGACACCCACATTTTCTAGAACTTGTGCTTCTTGCTGATTGTCTGTGACCGTATCCAAACTATTAGTAGCAGACTGTTGATTAGCAGTTGCGCTCTCATCACTAAAAGTACTGGTCGAGTTCTCTTCCACAAAAACAACTTGTGGATTACCCGAAATAGTCGTCTTGAATGTTTTTGCCAAATCAACTGGTTGTTTGGTCGTGGTGTAGCTTGGTGTTTTACCTTGTTCAGCTACCTTATCAAAACAAGCCAAACGAGCGGCACTGCTCTGCACTTGCGTACATTCAGAAAACAGCTTCGCTTGTTGAGCAATAAATTCTTTGCTGATTACTTTACCGCTCTGTGTGGTTACGCTCTGCGGCATCTCAACGGTTTCATATTCAAACGCCGCTTCTGGTACTGGCAGTTCGTTATAAGTTTGGCTATTGTCAGCTGCTTGTACTTGTACCGCCGTACAACTCAACGCGATAGCGACTGCGATACTCAAATGAGTATGTATCGTGCGACTACTGGCGTTACGACTGATTACATGAGTACGTTGTAATTGACGCTGAGTGGTGATGTGGGCAAACATAAATGTCCTTTATCTAACCAGCATTATCGCCAGCAGAGTATGTGAGTTAATTAATATAACTGTTAGCGTCGCCGCTAAAAAACTAGAAAAAATGAGAACATCAGAAGCAGTTATGACAAACTGATATACCCCTTCAGTATTGTTACTTTATTGTAATGAAAATATAATCACTATACTAGCGTTATCGATATATTAAATCTGCTTAAAAAGACATATTGTGTGTAAAACCAAACGTTTAGAAGATATTATTAAAATAATTTTATGGGATGAAAAAAGTCAGCGTACCATTATTGGCGTACGCTGGCTTTTTTTCATTATTAAGCTTTAGCAAAAGAATTACTCAGGTTATTAAGTACGGGTTGTGAGCCATCAGTTATTTAGCGTCGTTAAGGTTTGCTCAAACTCCACGCGACCGATTTCGCCCACTTGCTGATTAACCAATTGACCACCTTGATAATAGAGTAATGCTGGCGGGCCAAACAGCTTGTAGCGTGACAAAACGGCTTTGGAGTCTTCTGTAGTATCCGTGATATCAAGCCTCACCAGCTGCCAGTCTTGCATCTGTGCTGGGCGATTATGAAATAAATTTTTATCCATGATACGGCACTCAACACACCAATCTGCTGTCAAATCGACAAGGACATTAGGATATGCTGCAACAATCGTATCTAGCTCTGCAAGTGTGGTGATCGTTTTATCTGTCGCCGCACTATCGTTGCCCATCGGCTGACCAGTTGCTGACTGAAGCATCGTCGGCGTAGCGCTTAGCGAGGCTAATGGATGCAGGCTATCATCATTCCCTAATGCCGCGCCCACGATCAAACAAGCCGCCCAAATACCAGCGATCAGACTCATGGCTTGGGTTAACATGCGTCTTTTGCCAATCCAGCTCCATGCCCATGTCGCCACCACCATAAACCATAATGCCCAGACCATAAGCATCACTGGCGATATAAACACGCGCTCAACTAATAGCAATGCTACCGCGAATAATAGTAGCGCAAAGCCTTGCTTGACCCAGTTCATCCACTCTCCTGCTTTTGGCATGATTTTGCCCTGAGTAGCGCCGATTAAAATAAGCGGTGCTGACAAACCAAAACCCAGCATGAATAAGGCGGCGAAACCCAATAGCGGACTACCAATGGTAGAGACTGCTAATAGCGCGCCGAATAATGGCGCAGAGACGCAAGGAGATACGACTAATGCAGATAAAAATCCAGCAATCAAACTACCACCTGTACTACCAAGCTTGCTATCGCCTGCTTGGCTAAGCCCTTGCATTTTTCGGCTGAGTGCTTGCGGTAAACGTATGGTAAAAGCATCCAGCATGTATAGCGCTAACAAGACAAAAACAATCGCAAAGCCAATCAAAATAATAGGATTTTGCAACCAGCCAATAATACCTAATGACTCGCCAAATACCGCAATCACAGCGCCCAAAATACCATAGGCAGTCGCCACACCAATCGCGTAACTGGTGGTTAGGATGACGCCGCGTTTGACCGTTGGGTCTTGCTCGCGGGCGACAATATTGGAAACGATGGGCAGCATCGGTAGGACACACGGCGTCAAGGCCAAACCTAGACCTGCTAAAAATAGCAATACCAATGCGAGCCAAGGATGAGACGCCAAACCAAAGGGATCACCATCAACAAGGTTGCTAGCATTTACATTCTCGCTATTGGTCGCGTCACTTGATACATTGGCGTTTGCTCCAGAAATCGTGGTCGTTGCAGTGCTACCATCTAAAGAGTCGTACTCCAAAGTACTATCATCGATTAGATCATAATCAATAACCTCATCATCCATCAGCGCTTGTTCTGCTTGCGCCGTGGTGCTACTGGTTGTTATAGATGTCGTCTCAGTATTCCCAGCAGATATCGTCGCATCAGTCAGATTGTCGCTCGCGGCCGTCTCGCCAACAGACGCACGTTCTGCCTCAGTGTTGGCATTACTTGTCGCGCTCTGTGACGATGCTGCTGTGATATTGACAGTGGTTTTGATTTTTTCAGGGGGATAGCACAATCCCGCTTTGGCGCAACCTTGCCAACCAATGACAACTGCTGCTTCATCGATGTTTTTGCCGTTGTTACTGGTCAATGTGGTAGTTGCGACCATATTGGCTTGATCAAACACCAATACCTTACCAAATGTCGGATCGTCGATTGAATATGGCTTTTGGTTAAAGGTAAAAGGTGCCGCCGTCACGCCCGCAGGTAGCGTCAGTTTGATTTGATTTTTATAGACATAATGCTCAGGCGTGATATCAAACGCGATGGATAAACGCGTACCTGACTTGGTAGAGGCACTACTGCTACTCACCTGAAAGGCTTCATCTACTGGCAAAAATTTCGATTGCGCTGTATTTTGACTGCTGCCAAATAGATCACCCAATCCTGCCGCTTGCGCCGTCGTTGAGGTCGCTAACAACCCTGTCAATAGCGAGCCGCTAGCAATCACACATGCTAAGACATACGCTTTTTTTGCATGTGTATTTGCAGTCAATGATGCCGATTGTTGTGATGTCTTCATGAGCATGAATAGCTACCTGTCATTACCAATATTTGAATCAAACTTCTCAATACTTATCTACGTGTCGCAGCAATATTTACCTTAGTTTTGATCTTTTCGGGTGGGTAGCATAGCCCAGCTTTTGCACAACCTTGCCAACCAATGATAATCGGGGCATTTTTTGCACCTTTACCATTATTGGTCGTCAGCATCGTGGTGGCAACAACACTCCTTTGCGTAAATACAGGAACTTTACCAAAGGTTGGATCATCAATGGACACTGGTGCCTGATTAAAGGTAAATGGTGTCGCATTTATTCCTTTGGGAAAGCTTAACGCGAGCTGCTCTTTATAGACATAATGTCCTGGCGTGATATCAAACGTGATGGATAAACGCGTGCCCTTAGATGTGGCTTTGGTGCTGCTAGTCACTTGGAAAGCTTTATCCACTGGTAAAAATTTTGATTGGGATGCGCTACTACTATTAAATAAGTCGTTCAAGCCTGCCGCCTGTGCGCTGATTGATGTCATTGATAAAGCTGTCATCAACGAGGTGGTTGCAACAGTAAACGCAAGCACATGGAACTTAGTAGCGCGTTTATTGATAGCGACTGATTGTAGTGTTGGTATTTTTATTGACATAAGTTATTACCTTTGATGTTAGCTTCCAGTGACTGGCAGTACGGACATACACCTACTGATAAAACTACTGACCCTCAATACAAAGGTCATATCAGATGGTATTTATTTTACGTATCGATAAAAAATATCAACCAATAAAAAGATATTGGTTGATATTGATAGGTCGTTAATTGCACGATAGCAAGTGCGTTTAACGATATTTTATTGGTATAGATTTTTTAGATGCAGACAAAGCTAAATTCTATAGCTGAGCATAAAGATCCGCATCCTGACCTTCACCACCTTGCTGTCCATCTGCACCTAAGGAAAACAAGTCATAAGCTCGCCCTTCACTACCTGGCGACACATATTGCAATTCATTCTCCCAACCATCAGTAGGATAGCCACCTTTTATATAGCCGCCTTCAGGATAGTTTTTGGCGTCACTTGGCGGTGTGGTAAGCGCCTCTAACCCTTGCGCTGTCGTCGGATAGCGTGAATTGTCGACTTTATACATATCTAACGCGTTGGAGACGGTAGCGAGCGCGGTTTCAGTGGTTTTGACACGCGCTTTGTCACTTTGCCCGACTACTTTTGGGACGACCAAGCCTGCAAGAATAGCCAAGATAACGATAACCACCATAATCTCAATAAGCGTAAATCCCGATTGTCTAGACTTACCTATCAAGCTGCGATGTGTCATTGAATGGACTCTCTGATGGTCATTTACAATGCCACCATGGGCTTGAATATTATTATTGTCATCTTTGGTATTGGCACTTTTTGGGCTAATATTTACTTGAAGGGTGTCAGTCATAGTCATCGCTTTGGTCATCACAGTTATGTAAATAGTAAAAGTGGCGTTCTAGTAGCACTCATGCATTTAGGAGCTTATCAATAAAACCCTAAATTATTGTCACTATAAACCATGGTTTTATTTTTATCCAGCGCTGTGCTCAGATTGTCATTACAGTCAATACCAAGTAATGAGCAGCAACAAGTAATGAGCAGCAACAAGTAATGAGCAGCAAGTAGCAAGTAGCCGTCACCAAATAATCATCGATATTTATCACTATCGTTTTGACCCGCTTTCACTATAACGTGGTGCTTAGGTTTACCATAGCAAAAATCTTGCTTGGTCAACAATATACAACAGTAAGCAAATCTTAAGAAAGCTAACGTAGGGTTTAGCAAGATAGGGGATTAAGAGAGGATAAAAATACAGATAGTTGATAATTTGAGAAGAGCATATCGGTTGTTTTTCAGCTAGTCAGTTAACTATTGACTAGCCTGCCAAGTCATTCATATTAACGATTGGTAGCATCACTGCCATCACGATAATCATCACCACCACACCCATCAAGACCAGCATCAAAGGCTCAAGTAATGATAGTAAGGTACTGATAAAATTGGTGGCCTCCGCTTCTTGCATTGTGGCGGCACGACTGAGCATACTTTCAAGCTCGCCTGAGTTCTCACCGCTTTTGATCATTTGTACCATCATGGGCGGAAAGTAAGTGGATTTTTCGAGTTGGCTGGATAAACTTGAGCCTTCTGTGACCCTATCAGCAGCGCTCATGATCGTTTGCTTGATGTGCAGATTGGTCGTCACTGCCGCACCAATATGTAGCGCCTCAATCAACGGCACCCCTGAACGCACCAAAATCGCAAGCGTACTAGCAAAACGTGCCGCATTCAATCCCTTAGACAATCTGGCTAATATCGGTAGCCTGAGTACCATACTATCTATTGCCAGTTTCCCAGCCTGCGTTTGGGCAAAACGGTAAAACAAAAACGCAGTACCTGCCAATACCAGCAGCATTAACCACCACCACTGCGTAATGATATTTGATAACGTCAGAACGACTTGAGTAATCAATGGCAAGGCCTGTTCGGACTGCTCAAAGACTTTGACAATTTTGGGCACCACAAAACTCATCAGCCCCATGATCACGCCAATTGCCATAACCATCAGTACAATCGGATAGACCATCGCCCCTTGGATTTTCTTTTGAAGGGCAAAGCGGTTTTCAGTGTAGTCGGCTAGCTGATTAAGGATTAAATCCAAGTGACCAGATTTTTCGCCTGCGGCAATCGTGGCAATATATAACGGTGGGAAGCTCGCGGCCTGCTGTAATGCTCGTGCTAAGCTTAAACCTTCGAGGACATGTGAGCGTACCGCCAGCATCAGAGATTTGATATGCGTCTTTGGCGATTGTTTAGCGACAGCAGCCAAAGTTTCTTCAAGTGGAATACCGGCCGCTAGTAACACAGATAACTGGCGTGTGAGTAATGCAAGCTCATAAGCAGATGGTTTTTTATAGCGGCTTTTGTTTTGGCTTTGTCTGTCATTGACCGCACTGACTTCGACTGGTGTCCACTGCTTATCACGCAGCTGCTGCCGAACTTGCCGAGCAGAATCCCCTTCTAGTAAGCCTTTTTGGACACTACCTTGGTCGTCAAGCGCTTTAAAATGATAAGCGGGCATAGCGGCAGATATCCTAAAAAAGTCACAGGTAGGGGTTTGGATGTATGGCTTAACAAAAAGGGTAATGTCTATAAAAACTATCTATAGTGAATTCAGTATAAAAACGATACAGTGGGACTGGGATAAATTTTTCGCAGCATCGAGCAGCATAGGCACAGCACGCAAGGAAAATTTAGACCAGTTCCACCTTGATATATAATGTATCTGTTTTATTTAGGATTGACTATATCAAAGCGGCGTTGAGTCATTACTGTCAGGCATCAAGCCTTGTAATAATAAAACATCCAAATGCTGCTGCTGTAACTTTTTATCAAAATCATTGACCTCAGCGATCAGCATTCTCTCAATGCGTTTATCACTTGCAAACACACTCAAGCGCGCACAAATCACTGCCAATTGATAGACACGTTTTTTACAATACCCATCCAGACCTTGTAACAGCCTGACCATGTGCGGCGTCTCAAGACTAGCATAGTCATAATCAGCAACGACTTGCTGACCGAGCGCTGCCACACCATAACTGATAGATAAGTGCGCGCAAAAATAACAGCTGAATAAATACCCAACCACGTGACCGATATAATACCCCCGATCATAGGTAAAGCTGCTCACGCCAAAGTGACCTAGCACGTAGCTATTGAGACTGCCTTGATCGCGGATTGGCTTGCCATGTTTTAGCTTACCGACAGTGGCAAAACACAGCGGGTTGCGCCCATCCTGCGTGGTAAGCTGCCAACCTGCTGGCTGCTGCGCGGGCATATGATGCACGATATCTGCAATAATATCATCGACCACGTGCAGCTGCTGCCAAAGTCGTTCAAGCATTTCTGTATCCATCAAACCACGCTTATCAAGCTGCTGAGCAAGCAAATACTGCTGATATTCTGCAAATTGTGATTTGAGGGTTTGTACTAAATACGTGGGGCGCGTATTGGCGGATGCCATATATAGCAGTCGAGTGCGCTCGTGCTGGCTATGATAAAGAGCCACACGCTGCGCAGCCACGTTTGACTCATTGGCAGTAGGCTGTATGGTTGATGTATCGGTGTCAGGCTGTTCGCTAGCGCCTACTTCATCAATGCTCTCCTTGGTATCTGACAAAGTAAATAGCGTTAATAATGCCGCTTTATCAGGCATTTCAGCCGTATTAGCTAACATCGTTTTGCTAGCATGCACGTTATCTTGCGCATTAGCTTTATCAGATTTCTGTTCTTTTTTAGCAGTTGCAGTAGTACCTTGGTGGCTATTGGCTTCTGTACTTGGCTTTGCGGTCGGTTCAGTCATAACATACCATCAGCAGCAAAAATAAACATCGTCTCGATCCTCTTATATCACTGGTATACAGTCACATATTATGCGTCAAATATGAACGCTCACACCTCGACGACTCATTATTCCATAGTACCTGAACACAAGCGCATTGTCAGCCTTGCCTAGCCAAAATAGCGCCAGTTGACTGCCAAGTATTTTACCTAGGCAAATGCTAGATATATATCAATCAAAAAAAGCGTTAAGGATACCTTGGTCGCCTTAACGCTTTTAATAAATGAACACTGAGGACGTTAAAATAATAACTTATGCAATCTTTTGTTGTTGATACTGTTTACGGTACGCTTTTGGTGAGACACCATAAACGCGTTTGAACGCCTGACTAAAAGTTGAATCTGACGCATAGCCCACCATATCGCTGATACGGCTGATACTATTTTGCTGTAAGCGCAAATAGCGTGCTGCCAAACGCAAGCGGTAATCAATCAAATAAGTGAGCGGCGGCATCCCTACCGTGTCTTTGAAGCGCTGAGCAAAGCTCGAGCGCGACATACCTGCCACCTCTGCAAGCTTATGAATGGTCCAGCTTTGACTTGGCGCCTCATGCATCGCTGCAAGCGCCTTGGTCAAAAACGGATCTTTCATGGCCTTTAGCCAATTCTCAGTCGCCTCAGGTAAGCTTTCAATATAAACGCGCAAACATTCAATCATCATGATGCTTGCCCAATGATTGATCACAGCTGTTTTGCCCATGCGTTCGCGCTCAGACTCCAAGGTCAAAAGCTTGATCTCCACATCAATTACCTCAAACCGACCATCAGCCGCATCATTGAGCTCAGGCAATATCGGTGGTAACACAGATAGTAGAGGGCTAATCATCTCTTTATCGTATTTACATTCAATCAAAATCAATGAGGAATTAGGATCGCCATTGCCATCAATCTCAAGCGTGCGATCTTGACAATTGGTCAGTAATTCATCGAGGGGTTCAGCCACGTCACCATGATGATTGAGTGCATAGCTTACGTGCTTATGCGCGTTCGGGATCATAATCATATCACCAGCACGAGCTTCGCGTAAGACATTGCCAACGTCTATACAAAAACCACCAGACATCACCAAGTAAAATAAAATGGTGTCTTTTCTACTCATAGAATAAGACCAATTGCCAGCACCATTCAAACGATAATACTTGGTCTCAAATAGGTGCACATTCTGTAGCAATACGCTCAATGCGTCCATCAATCAGTTCCTCAATAATACAGGGTCAATAACAACAAATCTTAAAAAGGCGGGTGTGTATCCAAAATGCTTTAAATTTTTTCGATCTAGCCAATACGATGTCTCAATCAGCAGGATGCATCAAGACCTAAGCATAATGCCCGATTTAAAACATGATGTCTATTTACTCATAAGCAGTACTAATAAATTGTAGAGTAGACACAGTCGGTTTAGGTTTTTGAAGAAAAACCTATCGCAAAATTGATATGAATAAGAAGTCAGTGAATTGTTAAACAATCAAAAGTTCAGAAAGCTTTAACCGTTTAATATTATAGGATAATACAGAGAAATAGAAATCAAGCAGGCACAAAAAAACGCCAACAGTGGCGAGTGCTATTTATTCGATAAGGTTTAGTATAAAGATAGGATTTATATGCAGACAATGCAAAATAAAATGGGGCGACTGATGGGACTCGAACCCACGACAACCGAGATCACAACCCGGGGCTCTACCAACTGAGCTACAACCGCCATAACTATTGCCAAAAGAATAGGCAAGATTTGCAGGCTAAATGGCGCGCCTGGCAGGATTCGAACCTGCGACCACCTCCTTAGAAGGGAGATGCTCTATCCAGCTGAGCTACAGGCGCTCTTAGAGGACTTTTATATATATCATTCAGTCTATAATATAACTTTTACTATATCAGAAACTAAATCATTATACATAAAAAAAAAGCCTGTAAGGCTCTTAAAATAGATGGTCGGAGTGATAGGATTCGAACCTACGACCCTCTGGTCCCAAACCAGATGCGCTACCAAACTGCGCCACACTCCGAAATTCTCTATTATCACGATAGTTTGTTAATTAACTCGTTGTTGGCAATGCCGCTAACTTGTTAATGTTCCTCGCTATCGAGGTGCACATATTAAGGGGTAAAGGCGATTGTGTCAACACCTATTTTCGATTAATTTTAAATAATCTCTAAATTCTTTCAAAAAAGGCATTCTTATAAAAATAGTCTCTTTAAAAACCTTCGTTAATTATGATTCTTATGATTGATGGAATCATTATTTTTCATTCAAATTCGCAGGTAAATCACCGTTGACCATACCTGTCAGCACATCAAACGGTATTAGCCATAAATCCGCATGGTTTGAGTGGTTACTGTTAGTACCATCGCTAATGTCACTGCTAATGTTACTTTTATTATCGCCATTGTCACGATAAATCTGCTGCTTAAGCGCCACTGGTCGTCTCTTGTCTCCTAATACAGGATATACCATCCAACCTTGCCCTGCTTGATAGGCCTGTGCATAACTGGTCAACTGATAGGCATCACTGGCAGTAATAGCACCAGCATGAGGCAGATATTTCCATTTGATATCGATGACGTGGCTATAGCAATCGTTTACTGTCTCTTTACTAACCGCGGTGTCACTCTGATTTTGGTTATTATCATTATCAGCCGTTTTATATATCAGCAAATCTGGTCGTATCGATACGCATGCTTGACCCTCGCTATCATTGAGCCAGACACTTTGGGTTTGATAAAAAGCACGATAATGGCTACTCACTTGCTGAAACATCGACGCGATACGCTGACTCGCCCACTGTTCAAACGCCTGATTCATATCGATCAATAGACACAATCTTGGCTGAGGTAGGTTTGGTCGAGTGGGGTCAATACCATAACCTGTCGATGCATTTGACTGCTGTAACAGCCAATAAGCTAGGTCTACCAACTGCTGTGCGGCTTGCAACTGCTGTTTTTGTAATGGCAGGACGCTTAACTGCTGTTTTGCTTGAGTATATATTGACGCTAGCCGCTGTCGTTCACGCTGGTTTAGCCCAAATAACGGCTGCCATGGCCGTAAGAGCGGTGTACATATAGATCTAGGCAGTAACGGCATCAGCAATATCAATGCGCTCTTAATCAAGCGATTGGCCAACATGTCTTGACTGAGCACACTACGCTCACAGACAAACTTATGCGGCTGCATACTATTGTAGCGAAGCTGCTCTTTGATGAGCAGGCGCCCTTGTAGCGATGATTGGTTATTGATCTGCGCCTGATAGTGCTGGGTTGGCTGATAGTGAGCCAAGCGCTGCAAAAACTGCTCTAATAACCAGTCTGACAATGGCTGAGCCTCTACAGATAATGGCATTGACTGATCACTAAATTGACCTAGGTTTTTCATGCTAGGCAGCTTACGACTTTGACGCGCATCAAGACGAGTTAAGTCAGATAACATGCCTTGTACCCAGTGACGAGTCTGAGCAATATTATTATATTGAGTGGATTGATTCAGTTTTGGCAATAGCTCAAGTGTCATACCACTAGGCAAAAGGATAATTCCTATATGATGCCCAACCTTGAGTTGCCACTGTCCTTGTTTACGCTTGATGGTAAACACGGCAAATTCTTGCGCCATTAGCCAATGAAAGTCAGAGACATGCGCGAAATCGTGGGCTGTGAGGCGTTGATGTTCAAATACCGTGATAACATTTGCTACGAGAGCCTGACTGTTAGGTATACGAGCATAAAAACTGTCTGCATTAATATAGTTTCTTTGCGCATAGTATTGATTATGAGTTCTCACTAAACAGCCACCTTACTCGTACAAACGCTGATAGATAGCGGGCTTGCCAAACTCACCAGTCTTAGCAATAAGGTCAGGATTCATCATATAACCACCTACGTTCATCGATTGACCAAGAAAGGCGCCTTGTTCTGCAAACATTTGATGTTGCGTCGTTGCATGGTTCTTACTCATCGGATCATGCAAATCATTATTTATCATTGTTTGGCTATCGTGGATAAACTGGGTGCTTAACGGCTGCTGCTCATCTCTAAAAATATACTGCAATATAGCCACTTGACCGCCCGCAGCTTGCGCCAACTGCGGAATGATCTGTTCGACCAACACCATTTGTAATTGAGCTAAATCATCGACTGAAAATAAAAAAGCATGGCCCAACTGCGCCTCGGCTCCTAGCGTCTGTGTGATACGCATGTTTAAGCCTGTTAGCAATTTGCTTAAATCTACCGTGTCTGCTTGTGCACGATCAGTCGCGCTAGCGATATCACCAATTATCGGTAATAATTCAGGCTGCGGTGGACAATCAATGAAGCGGAAACGTCGACGCAGTGCCATATCAAGGGGCGCAAGGGAGTGATCTTGTGTGTTCATGGTGGCGTAGATATCAATATTGGCAGGCACACTAAACGCACGCCCAGAATACGCCAAATGAATCGTCATCGCATTTGGTTTGCCAGCGCGCTTGTCTGGCTCAATCAAACTGAGCAGCTCGCCAAAGACTCGTGACACATTGGCGCGATTGATCTCATCAATCAACATCGCGTAACGATGCTGAGGGTCACGCGCGGCACGCTGGCATAGCTTTAAAAACGCTCCATCTTGAACGGCGTAGCTCATCTGGGTATTACTCGAGTGACTGTCATTTGCCTGAGAAGAGTTACTTACAATAGGACGAATACCTTCGACAAACTCTTCATAACCGTAAGCCTGATGAAAGCTCACCATACTAAAACGCTGCTGACCAGAGTTTTGGTTTTGATTGGACTGGTTATCATGCTGTGCCTGCTGAAACTCCGCCAATTGCTGTGACAACTCTGTTAGCAACACCATACTCTCAGGCAGTAAATACCATGCGCCGCTGTTATCTTTATCAAAATATGCTTGGCTGGCACGGTTTTTATAACTCACTGTGTCTGACGTCGTAGGACTGTGCATTTGCAATACAGACCAAGCGGTATTGCTTAGGTTTTTCTCTCGATCGTTTTGCAGTGCTTTTGTAGCAAAGAAAATATGATTAACCAATTCAGGTACTTTTACCAAATCTTGCTTTTTTGACTGAAGATCTAAGAATATCAAGCATACAACATCACGCCAGCTTAGGCTTTGCAACAGCTGCCCAAGTAGCGCTTCATTATTTGTCTCAGGCAGGTAATCGGTATATTGCTTCGCGATTTGGAGCAATCGATAGGTTTTGCCAGTACCCGCGACGCCAGTATAAATAATATTGGTCGGCTCGTGAGTAGACATATCAGACATAGCATCATCCAGTATTGAAAATTTATGAAATAAGACGTACCAACATCACGCTATTATAGCGCGGTGGTCTCGTAAGAGATTGTCTACTAAGCAGATCCGTGCATCACCATTGAGCCATTTTAATTATTTAAAACTATATCCTAGCAACACAATATAGATGACTGCTGTTTTATAAGCGCAGCAGTTCATGCTAATAATAGTAGGAAAGCAGCGGTTAATGTACCATAGTGTTTGTAATGGCTTTGCTAACAGTGACTGTTTGCCACTATCAAAAACAACATTCGATTTATCTACGTTAAGGAAATTTGTATGTCAGGATTATTAAAAAAACTGCCCGTCAAGCTGACCAATAAAAAACCAGCCAAAGTCTCTGATAGCACAAGATCATCCATCGAAAAACCTAGCAGCACGCTAAAACCAATTAGTAATCAATTTACCAAACTGTTGTCTGTGACCAAATATCTACCTGCCAGTGCACGCTCAAGTATTCTCTCAAAAGCCTTTGGCAAAGTTGTACCCTACGTAGGGACAACAGGCGTGTACTATGAAATGGTTGAGCCCAATCAAGTCATCGTCAGTCTAAACAATGTCAAAGCAGTACAGAACCACATTGGCTCAATCCATGCAGTAGCCATCACGTTACTGGCTGAAACGGCAACGGGATTTATCTTGGGGTTAAACTTACCCTCTGATCGCGTACTACTGATTAAATCTTATTCCGTTAATTTTTATCGCCCGATCAAAAAAGGTCAAATTGCAGCCGTAGCCAGCCTATCTGATGAGCAGCGCTTGCAGATTTTAAATACGCCAAAAGGTGAAATGGTTATCCCTTGCGTCATTGATGACCGTGAATCTGATAGTGACCGCGACCCGATTGTAGTGGAGATGACTTGGGCTTGGATTCCAAAATCTGAACTAGAGGCACGCCGCCAAGGCAAAGCACATGAAAATGCCTCAGAAAATAATACGGATACTACAGTAGATAACGAGCAAGACGACACACTCTCTGCAGATGACGAGACTATTAATAACAAATAATCGATTAAACCGACATAACATTTGCTATCTGCATTTTGTGGCGCATCTAGCATGTTTATGATCAATCAACTTAATAAGGAGACAAGGATGTCCAAACTTAGCACCTATTTACCTATCGTACCCCTGGTTGCTATGTGCTCATTAGGCTTGGCTGTTGGTGCTAACGCCAATCCAGCGACAGCTCCTGCCGCTAATATTAAATCTAGCCCAACTTTTTTGGGTGATGGCGGTCCCTACCCTTTCTCAGAAGCCGTACGTGTTGGCAATACATTATATATGTCGGGACAAATTGGTATTAAAGACGGCAAGTTGGTCAAAGGCGGTATCGACGCTGAAACCAAACAAACACTAGATAATATCCAGAACACGCTATCCAAATACGGTTATCAAAAATCCGACCTGATCAAATGCACAGCCATGCTGGCAGATATGGATGACTTCGATGACTTTAATAAAGCCTACAAGATGGAACTGTCCAAACCTTATCCTGCACGCTCAGCGTTCGGCGTATCGGAGTTGGCCGCAGGAGCGAGCGTTGAGATTGAGTGCATCGCTGCCAAGTAATAGCAGTTGAAAACGTTACCCTGTTAATTTCGAAAAAAAAGATCAGATAACTGGCTATTTCGCTCAGTTATCTTTTTCTGCTTTTCAGACATTACTCTCTAGACACTGTTCTCCAAATACTGTTTCTCATTATTTATAGCTAAGCATTTATACCAGTATCGTGTCATCCGTTAGGGCGCTTTCTTTCGTCACTCTCAGCACCTCTTCTAATGTCGTGCGCCCTTCTATCACTTTACGTAGACCATCCGCGCGAATCGATGGTGTCTGCTGGCGAGCATACGCTTCTAACTCATACTCAGCGGTATTACTATGAATCATACGGCGCAGCGTATCATCAACTGGTACGACTTCATATATCGCCGTACGTCCTTTAAACCCTGACTGATTGCATTTATCGCAGCCTACTGGCTTGGGTAGACGAATCGCCTTACTTGTTGCATTTTCAATATCGCTGTCCAATACTTTCTCAATACCAATTTCGGTAAAAAGTTTGGCTTGTTCGGTGTCCGCTGCCTGCCAGCCATGACAATGTGAGCATAAAGTACGCACCAAGCGCTGTGCCACCACGCCGATCAGTGACGACGATAATAAAAATGGCTCAACACCCATATCTTGCAAGCGAGTGACCGCGCCAATCGCGGTATTGGTATGCAGCGTTGATAAAACCAAATGCCCTGTCAAAGACGCCTGTACAGCGATCTCTGCCGTCTCTAAATCGCGAATCTCACCCACCATCACCACATCTGGATCTTGACGCAACATCGCACGCAGACTTTTGGCAAAGGTCATATCCACCTTATTATTAACCTGTGTCTGTCCGATACCGTCGAGCTGGAACTCAATGGGATCTTCGGCGGTCAAGATATTGCGCGTTTGGTCATTCAAATCAGTCAATGCCGAATATAGCGTGGTGGTCTTACCTGACCCCGTCGGCCCTGTGACCAAAATAATGCCATGCGGACGATGAATCAAGCGCTTCAGCTCGGTATAGTCATTATCAGATAGTCCCAAATACGTCATGTTAAGACGTCCCGCTTGCTTGTCTAGTAGACGCATCACCACGCGCTCGCCAAAGCTCGACGGCAGTGTCGATACACGCACATCAACTTCTCGCCCTGCCAGTCGTAAGCTAATACGCCCATCTTGCGGTACACGCTTTTCAGCGATATCCAGCTTGGCCATGACTTTGATACGCGAGACTAATAACGGAGCCAGTTGGCGTTTTGGCGTGATAATTTCTTTAAGCTCGCCATCGACTCGAAAGCGAACCACCAAGCGTTTTTCAAAAGTTTCGATATGAATGTCCGAGGCATTTAGGCGAATGGCTTCTGACAACAGCGCATTAATCAGACGAATAATCGGCGCATCATCTTGCTGATCCATCAAGTCTTCAGTCTCAGGGACGCTATCTGCTAAACTATCAAGATCCGGATGATCCTCAAGCCCAGCAGCGATATGCTGCGACTCTCCGGTATTCCCAGCGTAAGCCGCGTTCATACGTTTTTCAAAATCATCCGAGCTGACACTTTCGTAAGTTGGTACGCCGCGACTGCCTTGCTGCTGCAAAAACCGCACCGCTTCATTGATTGCGGATAATGGGGTGGCTTTCGTCAATACCAAAGTTGGTGGCAACTCAGGGTCAATGGCGAGTATGGCCAAAATCTGATGGCGTTTCGCAAAGCTGTACGGCAACTGCATCATAAAGACAACCTAATAAATAGAGATAGTGTCAAATAGACAATCACACCAAAGCACTGTAAATACACTGAGCTTGACTGACCAAGCCCAAAAAGATTGCAAGTAAGATTGCATGAGTTTGTTATAATAACATTTTGTTTTAGACGCGTATTATTTTATGTGGTCGGCGTTTTTTATGTATCGCCACTCGCCTATTTTTACGGTATATATAGCCAACTTATCATGCGATTTTTTATTTTGCTAACAGTGCGCTATTATTGTCTACTGCACTTTTTTAATATTACTTAGAAATCTCGTTATATTTTTTCTGTCCACCTTGCCCGCTCGCCATTAGGATTTTTAGTTATGTCAGAGACCGTTAGCACTGCTACTCACCCGACACCACTTTTGCAAGATACCTTTACTGTTGGTAGTCGTACCTTTTCCTCTCGCCTGCTGGTCGGTACAGGCAAATATAAAGACCTGAGCGAGACTGGAGAAGCCATTGCCGCTTCGGCAGCAGAAATCGTGACCGTCGCTATTCGCCGTACCAATATCGGACAAAACAGCGACGAGCCAAACTTGCTCGATGTCATCTCCCCTGACAAATACACGATTTTGCCGAACACGGCTGGCTGCTTCGATGCCGAAACTGCCATTCGTACGTGCAAACTTGCGCGCGAGTTATTGGACGGGCACAATCTGGTCAAGCTTGAGGTATTGGGCGATGAAAAAACCCTTTATCCTAATATCACTGAGACCTTAAAAGCGGCGCAAGTACTGGTCGATGATGGCTTTGAAGTCATGGTCTATAGCTCAGATGATCCTATCGTCGCCCAAGAGTTAGAGAGCATGGGCTGCGTCGCTATTATGCCACTTGGTAGCTTGATTGGCTCGGGGCTTGGTTTGCTTAATCGCCATACCCTCAGCCTCATCATCGAAAACGCCAAAGTACCTGTGTTGGTCGATGCAGGTGTCGGTACTGCCTCTGATGCTGCAATTGCCATGGAGCTTGGCTGTGATGGCGTTCTGATGAATTCAGCAATTGCCCATGCACAAAACCCTGTGATGATGGCACATGCCATGAAACATGCCGTATGGGCAGGCCGCGCCGCATTTTTGGCAGGTCGTATGCCAATGCGTAAGATGGCAACTGCCAGCTCACCGCAGACGGGCTATTTTTTCCAGTAAGCGCTTGCTCGGGTCACCCCTAACAAAAAACCGATTATAAAATAATAAGACGGAAATCTGATTGGGTCAGCACGCCGTCAGTTATCATTTTTATTCATTATCGTCATAAAAGGATTTATTATGCGACTTCTCACAGCAGTCGACCAGTTGTTCTTACTTCTTGAGTCGCGTAAACAACCAATGCACGTTGGCGGATTGTTTTTATTTGAATTACCCGAGGGCGCTGATAGCGACTTTGTTTATCAGCTGGTAAAACAAATGCAAGAATCTGATGTACCGCCGAGCTTTCCGTTCAATCAGGTGCTAGAGCATTTGGTGTTTTGGAAAAAAGACAAAGATTTTGATGTAGAGCATCATTTACATCATGTGGCGCTACCGAGTCCTGGGCGTATTCGTGAGCTGTTGATGTATGTCTCAAGAGAGCATGGGCGACTGCTGGATCGTGCGATGCCTCTCTGGGAATGCCATGTCATAGAAGGAATTGAGCCAGAAGTAGAAGGTGGGCCTGAACGTTTTGCTTGGTATTTTAAGATTCATCACTCGCTCGTTGATGGTATCGCTGCCATGCGTTTGGTAAAAAAATCCTTATCACAATCCCCTACCGAACCCGTCTCGCTACCAGTATGGTCACTGATGGCGCGTCACCGTAATCAAATGAATGCTATTTTGCCTGCCGAAAGATCTATCAGGCGCATCATGAAAGAGCAGATATCTACCATCAAACCGGTATTTACAGAACTGATAGACAATCTGAAAAACTATGGTGATGAAGGCTATGTCGGTACGTTTGACGCGCCGATGAGCATTTTGAACAGGCGCATTTCCGCATCACGTCGTATCTCGGCGCAGTCTTATGACATACAGCGCTTTAATAAAATTGCCGAAAGATTAAAAATCAGTAGAAACGATGTGGTATTAGCCGTCTGTGCTGGCGCTATTCGTCGTTATTTGATCTCAATGGATGCTCTACCCAGCAAGCCGCTGATTGCGTTTGTACCGATGTCACTGCGTACTGATGATAGTATATCGGGCAATCAGCTGTCATTTGTACTAGCGAATTTGGGCACACATTTGGACAACCCATTACGCAGATTGGAGCTGATCCATCGTAGTATGAATAATGGCAAACGTCGCTTTCGCCGTATGAATCAAGCGCAAGTCATTAATTACAGCGTCATCGCCTATGCATGGCAAGGTATCAACTTGGCGACTGGTATCTTTCCCAAAAAACAAGCCTTCAACCTTATCATCTCTCACGTTCCTGGTTCTGAGAAGCCGCTATATTGGAATGGCGCGCGCTTACAATCACTGTATCCCGCTTCTATCGTATTCAACGGTCAAGCCATGAATATTACTTTGACCAGTTATTTAGATAGAATTGAGTTTGGCATCACTGCTTGCAGTAAAGCATTACCGCGTGTCCAAGACATGCTCATGCTGATAGAAGAAGAGCTACAGTTGTTAGAAACTGTCAGTCAAGAGTTGGCGTTTCAAGGTATTACGGTCGAAGACAAACGCGCTAAAAAAGCAAAAAAGCTGGCTTCTTAACGGAACCAGCTTTTTTATGTTTGACTCGCTCAGCGTTTAAGCCTGCTTATTTTATAATTAGAGCACATCGCCCCAAATTGGCACGACGGTTTGCATCAATGGCTTGAGCAGTTTGACGTTACAAGCAAAGATAGAGCCTGAGGTCATAGAGTTGTGCGCGCCAGTATGATCGACCACCACGCCGCGTGCTTCAGTGACGATAAGCTCACCTGCTGCAATATCCCAAGGCTTAATCGACATTTCAAAATAGCCATCAAAGCGTCCAGCAGCAACATAACACAAATCAAGCGCCGCTGATCCTAGACGGCGTACTTGACCACCGGCTTCCGATATCTTTTGCAAGCTCTCAAAGTGCTGCTTGGCATAAGAGATCACTTCGCCATTACGCTTACGCTCAAGCGGATGACCTGTGGTAAAAAACCCACCATCGATGGTTTTGCGTTCGCTGACGTTAATGCGGCGTTGGTTCAAACGTGCGCCTTTACCACGGCTAGCAGAGAACATCTCATCACGGACTGGGTCATAAATGACACCGTGCTGCGTCACGCCTTTGTGCTGTACAGCGATAGATACGCAGAACTGCGGTACACCATGAACGAAGTTCTTAGTACCGTCTAGCGGATCGATAATCCAGCACCAGTCGGCGTCTTCGCCGCGACCTTCTTGCATACCAAACTCTTCACCCAAAAATGAATGATTCGGATAGCTGGCTTTTAGCGTTTCAATCGTGAGCTCTTCGCTAAAGCGATCGATGCGCGTCACCAGACCATCAAGTCCTTTAGACTCGATATCTAACTCGATTTTGTGACGGTTTTGATGCGCATATAAAATCTCTTTACCAACTTTTTCAGCAGTACGCGCTGCGATGACGACCATGGGTTCCATAAATAACCTATTTGCTTGATGAATGAATATAAAAAATAAAACCAACTCTGTGCCCACAACATGCCAAACAGCCGCCGCATCACACCACATCTATGCGATTAAAAACGTATCTTTTATAAATAAAAACTTATAAACGACACCCGCATTATACTAAAATTGTTCGATAAAAACGAAAAAACCGTCACGCTGACCAAGCCAATATTTTGGTGGTCATACAAACTGCGCAAGTTGTAAAAAAGTTGGCACCTACGGCTAGCAGGCGTTTGCTCTGTTTAAAGAGCGAGTATCTGTTTACAGTAATAGCTTTTAAAACAATAATTTGTAAATAATACTGCAAATCTAAAAAGTAAAATTTACGACAACAGTTGCTTAAGCTGCTTAATAACACCTATCACATCTAAACCACAATCAGCCCACTGCTCTGCCTGTGAGCCATGCGCGATAAAGCGATCAGGAATACCGATGTTGTTAACAGCTGGACGCTGACGTTTAAAAGCAGCCGATTCATTGAGCAAGTATTCATTCACTGCACTACCAGCGCCACCCATAATCATATGCTCTTCTATGGTTGCGATATGCGTCACCCCTTGCGCCAGTAAACTCTCAAGCATAGCTGTATCTAACGGTTTTACCCAGCGCATATTGACCACATGTACCTGACACTCTAACGCTGTATCATCACTGGTTAAGCTCTCGGCCGCTTGCTGAGCAGTCGCAACCATCGTACCAAAAGCCAATAGTGCTAGCTTATAAGGCGCATCATTGCTGCCCAATACTGACTCAATAACGGCTTCACCGATTTTATAAGTCTGTGCTGGCTGCTCGATAACGGCGCCTGTACCGGTACCACGTGGATAACGCACCGCCGTACAACCTTGATACTCATAGCAAGTATTGAGCAGATGATAGCATTCGTTTTCATCTTTTGGCGCAGCAATCACTATATTCGGGATACAACGTAAAAAGCTAAAATCAAACACGCCTGCATGCGTGGCACCATCTTCACCAACGAGGCCTGCACGGTCAATTGCAAACATGACATCGAGATTCTGTAGCGCCACGTCATGAATCAGCTGATCGTATCCGCGCTGTAAGAACGTCGAGTAAATCGCCACAATAGGTTTGACACCTTGCGTTGCCATACCGGCCGCTAGCGTAACCGCATGTTGTTCGGCAATAGCCACATCAAAAAAGCGTGTTGGAAAATGACGAGCAAAGTCAATCATGCCCGAGCCTTCTTCCATAGCAGGGGTAATCGCGAGCAACTTATCGTCTTCAGCCGCTTTATCGCATAAAAAATTACCAAATACTTGCGAGTATTTTAGCGCAGGTTTTGTGTTTTGCTTTAATGCTTCTGCAGATATGCTCTGAGACTCATTATGAATCTCTGCTGGTAGCTTACTAATCGCGTGATAGCCGACCGGATCTAGTTCTGCTGGTGCAAAGCCTTTGCCTTTGGTGGTATAGATATGTACCAAAACAGGCCCTTTGACTTGCTTGGCAATTGACAACACACGTAGTAGCTCAGGGATATTGTGTCCATCAAACGGACCAAAATAGGTAAAGCCAATCGCTTTAAATAAGTTATCTTCTAATTGCGGTACATCACGCATCTCTTTGTGACGTTTGCGGCGATCAAATGCTTGCATATCAGGACGCTGGCAAAGCACAGGCTCACCTGACTCAGAGATATCGACTTGGTAGCCCGACTCCCAAAGCATCGCTAAATGCCGCGAAAAACCACCGATAGAACAAGAAATCGACATATCGTTGTCGTTCAAAATGACTAGTAGATCGGCATCTTGTTGGACTGCATCGTTCATGGCCTCAAAAGCCATACCACCAGTCATCGCACCATCACCAATGATACAAGCAACCGTTTGCGCGAGGCCTTGATAGCGCAGCGCCAAGCTCATGCCCAAACCGGCTGAGATAGAGGTTGATGAATGCCCAACGCCAAATGTATCGTAGATAGACTCTGCACGCTCTGGGAATGCAGTCAGACCATCTTTTGATCTGATCGTTGCCAGCTGCTCACGGCGACCGGTCAGGACTTTGTGTGCATAGGCCTGATGACCCACATCCCACACTATCTGATCCTGCGGAGCATCAAGTAGATAATGCAATACAATCGTCAGCTCAATCACACCCAAATTGGCGCCAAAATGCCCACCGCTTTGTCCTGCTGAATACAACAAAAAAAGACGCAGTTCATCAGCCAGCGTAATCAGCTGAGTGGTTGAAAGCGTATTCATATCAGAAGGTGTGTTAATGGCATCAAGCAATGGCGTATGCGGACGCACGCGAGGAATCACAGTATAAGTCTGCTGTAAGCTCGATAGCTGGGCGGCAGAATCAGATACTGATGCAGATGAGGACTGAGACTTTGGGGAATGAAGTGACTGCTGCATAAACCGTACGATACCTACCAATCTGCTGACAAGACGTGTCTCCAATATAGCAATAGCTACAATTGAGAGACGTCAATAATATCTACATCATTATTGATGTAATCGACCATATAATTATTCATGCAACTTTACGTGTATATAGCTGCGCTACGTATCATATGAACACGCTACCACAGTAGATCGTGCCTCAAAACTACGTGCTTTAATACCAAGGACTATTATTATGCCCTATTATTTTGCATCAATATCGGATGTTAGTGACGACATAGTAATGTAAGGATAAAGACTTGTCACTGTATCCACCAAAATAGTATGGCATAATAGCATTTTTTTTTAATTGTCGCTTTAATCATCGTGCGTCGTCTGTGAACTTTGTGTGTTTTTATAATAAATACAATAAGCACGCGTTCTTTATGAAAGGGTTATACTGCTATCATCTTGGCCTTATCGTTCAGGCTAGAATGTTATCGCGGGTTTAATAGCATTATCACAAACCCTTTACCGCCACGATTATAGGCTTATGCAGGACAGTAATGTCATATCAATTTATCACTAGTGCCAAACTACCCACTCGTCATGGCGAGTTTGATATTCATATCTTTGAAAACGACGAAGGCCAAGAGCATGTCATGCTGACCGTCGGTCTGTCTGTGGTCGATCAAACGACAGGCACAATGACAGCACCTAGCTCAGATGACACGTCGTCGCAAAGACCAATTCCGCTGGTTCGGATTCATTCTGAGTGCCTAACAGGCGATGCGTTTAGCTCATTAAAGTGTGACTGCGGACCACAGCTCAATACTGCCATGCAAGCCATCCAAGAGTCAGGTTGCGGTGCGATTTTGTATTTGCGTCAAGAAGGTCGCGGTATCGGTCTGACTAACAAGATTCGCGCTTATGCCCTCCAAGATCAGGGACACGACACGCTGGATGCCAATCTCATGTTAGGCTTGCCTGCTGATGCGCGTATCTATGATATGTGTGGTCCGATGCTTGCCCATATCGGTGTCAACGCTGTCAGACTCATCACCAACAATCCAAACAAAGTTGCTTATTTGACGGAGCACGGTATTGACGTTGTCGAACGGGTGCCATTGTTGGTCGGTGTCAACGATATGAACGCTGAATATCTAGCAACCAAACGCGATCGTATGGGGCACATGCTCGATAAAGATTTTAATACAGCCATACACCTAAATAAATAGATGTCTTATGAGTATTTCAAATATAGATAACCAAGCAGACCTCTCAACCGTAGCGTCAGAGACCACGCCAACCAATCAAGACATCCTGCGCGTACGGGCGTTTTTGGTGGACCTGCAGGCTCGTATCTGCGACGCCTTAGAGGCACAAGAACGCGATGGCGGCGGCAATGCAACTTTCGTCCCTGACGATTGGGAGCGCAAAGAGGGTGGCGGCGGTCGTTCGTGCGTATTGACAGATGGCACGGTCATCGAAAAAGCAGGCGTGATGTTCAGTCATATCCATGTCCACAATTTGCCTGCTTCTGCCACTGCACGCCACCCTAATATCGCTGGTCGCAAAGCGCAAGCCATGGGCGTGTCCTTAGTGGTACATCCCAAAAACCCAAATGTCCCAACCAGCCACGCTAACGTACGTTTGTTCGTGGCAGAAGCAGAAGGCGAAGCGCCGATTTGGTGGTTTGGCGGCGGCTTTGATTTGACGCCTTTCTACCCCGTACTCGCCGATTGTGTACACTGGCATCAGGTCTGTCATGATCTATGCGCGCCTTTCGGTGACCATATTTATGCTGATTTCAAACAGTGGTGCGATGAGTATTTTCATCTGCGTCACCGCGATGAGCAGCGTGGTATCGGTGGTTTGTTTTATGACGACGTCAGTACAGAGAGTCGCGGCTGGGATTTTGAGACTTGCTTTAACTTTATGAAGGCCGTTGGCAATGGTTACCTTGACGGTATCATGCCGATTTTTGAGCAGCGTAAAGATATGCCTTATACCGAAGCACAGCGTGAGTTTCAGCTCTATCGCCGTGGCCGTTATGTAGAGTACAATCTGGTCTACGATCGTGGCACTTTATTTGGCTTACAAAGTAACGGCCGTATTGAGTCGATCTTAGTCAGTATGCCACCTCTTGCCAGCTGGCATTATCGGTTTGAGCCGGCTGAGGGCACACCTGAGTTTGAGTTGACTGATTATTATCTCAAGCCGCGTGATTGGTTGGCTCTCTAAGCTTTTTTAAAGCTCAAGAATGTTAGGTTTGAGAGTGTAGGTCAGCGATTATCGTTGGCCTTTTTTATATCTAACAAACGTTTTGCTAAAGGGGTCTTATATCATCCGATGATTACGAGGATATAACATTATATTGCTCCCATTCTGCCGACAAACGCTACAATAGTAGAGACTCTTTCGCAGCCACTGTGCGCAAAAGAATCTTAAGAAATATTTTTATAATAATATTTGAGGTAAGGCAAGCGTGATAGCGATGCCTACTATTAGCCACGTTTAAAGGAGTAAGTCATATGGCACAGGTTTATACCAAAAAATCTTTGAAATCTTTTTTTAGCATCACCTTAATGGCAGCGGCGCTGGGTTTGACAGCGTGTAGCGGTGCAGGCGACGATCCTGATATCAAAGCGCGCCAAGACAGCATGAAAAGCTGGGGCGATGCGATGGGGGTCATGGGTGATATGGTCAAAGCCCCTGATACCTTTGATGCGGCGGTTTTCAAAGAGCAGGCATCATTCTTGGCAGAAGATGCGGCAAACCCTTGGAGTCACTTTGAAAACCAAGAAGCCATGGGCAACGCGACTGAAGCCGTATGGTCAAATGCTGATGGTTTCGGTGCTGAAGCGGACAACTTTCAAAAAGTGACGGCTGAGCTAAATGCTGCTGCACAGTCGGCTACTAGTGTCGAAGACGTCCAGGCTGCCTTTGGTGAAGTGGGTGCAAGTTGTAAATCGTGCCATACCGAATTTAGAGCAAAGAATGACTAACTTTTTGTACTGGCCTAGTATAATCAATCCTAAATAAAACAGATACATTATATATCAAGGTGGAACTGGTCTAAATTTTCCTTACGTGCTGTGCCTACGCTGCTCGATGCTGCGAAAAATTTATCCCAGTCCCACTGTATCGTTTTTATACTGAATTCACTATAGTTTGTAGAAAGACAAAAAAACCGCCATATCATTGAATATGACGGTTTTTTATTGCTCAAAAAACATCACGTGAAGACAGCTCTTTGAAATAACGCTCTAAGCAAATTACTCTGTCTCTGCTTTTTTGGCATTATCATCATCATTAACATTAACATTAACAT
>Ga0114909_1000571_pt1 | contig 26098 bp, 26 predicted proteins | sample MalvireepMed_906_FD_87290 | JGI IMG/M metagenome (GOLD analysis project Ga0114909, IMG submission 87290) | Marine viral communities from the Global Malaspina Expedition - Malaspina viral metaG DeepMed_906 | ecosystem: Environmental > Aquatic > Marine > Oceanic | place: Mediterranean Sea...
ACTAATGATAGTGTGAAATGTGCTCATGTTGAGACCAGGGAGACTTTTACGTCTGCTGTTGGGCCTATGTCCCCATTAAGTGCAGCCGTTGTGACACACCACATGCAGACCCCGCTGGAGAACGCCCACCCACCACTGATCACGTAGGTCGTAACAACGCCATGCGGCGCGTAAAAAACCAAATCTGGGACAGTTGATGACACGCCACCACCCGTTGCAGACGAGGCATCAACAATCTTGACGTAACAGCCGGGCTCACTCGTGGTAACCACGTTTCCTGTAGCGTCGATCTTTACAATGTAGACAATCCCGCTTGTTGCACCAGTGACATTGTCTGCTGAGGTTGTGTCACATTTGGTATCTACAATTAGCTTGCCGCCCAATGCGGTTGGCGTTGTGGTCTTGATAAATGCCATTAGTCAACCAGTCACAATAGTTATGGCGACTGCTTCATTCCCTGTAAGCGTTGGCCCTGTATTGTCCGCAGGACTTGGATTTACAGTCAGCCAAATACTCAAGTAATCAAACGATACGCCGCCTGGAATCTCATAGTGCTCCGATGAATCGGCGGCACAGAAAAAGATCCAATCCGGCGCAGTCGTTCCAGACGATGCCGTGTACGCATTGGCAATCTTCACATACGATACTTGATCGTTGCTGCTGTTGATATTGACCGAATACAGCGTCCCAGGACCACCAGTTATGTTTGACTGGGTGGCATTGGTCAAGCTGGACTCATACAAAACACGAGTCGTGACAGCCGTTTCAAAGCCAGTATCAGTGAACGCCATCGGTGATCACCCTCGAAGGGCAGCAATCGCCTTTTCAGCAGAGTCGCCAGCCACATAGGCAAGTGCCAGATACATCCACTGCTGCGCATCAATCATCTGAACACAGAGAAGCCCAGTTCCCAAGGCGAGTGTCGCGAGACGACGCCACGAAATACGCTTCTGAGACGAGAACAAAGCCTCGATAGCTTTCTTGATCATTTCAACCTCCATACTCGGTATTGTACCGTACACCCTAATGAGTGATGAACCCATAACACCAAAGGATGAAAATGATTCTTAAAGACGGCTCACAAGGCCACGCAGTCATTGAGTGGCAAACATTCCTTGCCTCAGAAGATGTATTCCAAGGCGCATTTGATGGGATCTTCGGGCGCAAAACCACAACAGCGACGAAGATTTTCCAGAACCTCATGGGTTTGAAGGCAGACGGGATCGCTGGGCCGAAGACGTTTTCTATTGCCATGTCCACCGGCTGGAGCGGGTTTCATCACGAAAAAGAACACGCGGCCGTAAAAAAGGCCCTGAAGCTGAATGTGATCCCAGGATTCATGGACCCTGCCTGGCCACCCATATTGGATGAAAACAACGATGGACGATCAGACATCGTGTATAGGGGTGGAGAGTGGCGCGAAGAGGCCTTTGGGCACATCGAATACAGGTTGAACCCACAGGAAAACAACAGAGAGGCCATCAAAATCACCAACGATTTCGCCAAGAAAATCATCAAGGTGATCGTTCCTCAGTTGATTGGAGTCCCATACGCACCGAAAAGTGGCGGCATCTACTTCCACGAGAAGTGCACCGACCAGCTGCTCTCCATGTTCAACGAATGGCAGAAGGCTGGTCTGATGCGGTATGTGAAGAGCTGGGCAGGTTCATTTGTCCCACGGATGATTCGTGGCTCAACGAAAACACTCAGCAACCATGCCTACGGCTCTGCCTTTGACATAAATGCCCCGTGGAACGGCCTGGGGCGCACTCCAGCCCTTGTTGGCCAGGAAGGCACCGTAAGACCCCTCGTGACCATCGCGGAGCAGCACGGGTTCTACTGGGGCGGGCGGTACACGGGCCGAAAAGATGGTATGCACTTTGAGGTCGTCAAAATCCTCTGACGACATTGGAGACGAAAATGTTCATCTATGCACTGCTTTTGACTGGCTGTAGCCTACTGTGTGGCGAGCCCACTGAAACCACTGAGCCCACCGAGGCCACTGAAGAGGCCGAACAGCCCGCACAGGAAGAGGCTGAAGAAGAGGCCAAGGCCGATACTGGCAAAGCCGAGGAAGAGCCGGCTGAGTAGCGGCACTACGTTCGCTTGGACTCAAGCCATTGTACAAGAACGAGCGCATCGGCGGCAGAGGCCAGTGCTGCCTCCCAGTGCTCTTTGACGATTTCAGTATTGACGTTGACTGTCTCCCAGTTGCTTGTCACGCCATCAACGCGCGATGCGATTTGGGATTCATAGATATGTGCGCCACTATTCGAGTTGTTCAAGTCATCCAGTGTCATGATCCACTTCCTCCCCATCCTGTTGGGTCATGGGACACCATATAACGCAATCGACACGTCAATACTGGCGGCGTGCCGCTGGCGCTGTAGTCCCAGGCGCTGTTGTAGCTTCCGATCCAAGCAAACAGGTATACCTGTCCATCGTTTTGGATGGTGGCCGCGTCGTTGGAGAGGTCGTAAGCATCGGTGGTAACGGTTCCATCTTTCGCATAACTGCCACCAGAATATGCACCGGCCACCGCGACAACACCAACACTTTCAGCATCGGCATTGGACCCGACAGCAGGACCAACAAAGTATGACGCATGACTGAGACCCGTGGGTCCGCCCATGGCCGCTGACCTACTGGACCTCGTGCCGGATGTTGAGTAGCTTTTACCTTGAAGAATGTTGTGATCTGGTGGAGTCGAATCGTTGTTTTGAGAGAGCCCGCTCCCAAGCCACTTGTTCGTGCTCTCATCACTGATGAGCAAACTACCACCACCTTCGTTCTCGCAGATGCCCAGGCCAAATGCCAGCTCTGGCTCGCTTGACCCAGAGTGATCTCCGGTCGCACTGATGAACTCAATCTGTGTCATCAATGAAAATGGCTCATTGAAGTTGATCGGTTCGCCATAGTTGTTCGTCAAAGGGATAACGAACGCATCGTACTCTTGTATGTGCTGCGATGCGGTGGTACACGTCGTCGCATACGTCGCGACAATGTTGCCGCCGGTTTCGGCTATACTCGCAAGAAAGTTATTTGGGCTGTCATCGACGACGTTTGGGTGACTCACGGGCCGAAAGTCACGCCACCCAATGTGCTTGCGCTTGCGAATACCATGTGTCCTGTTTGCGATAGTGCCGGGTTTTCGTCTACTCATGCTGATCCGCTCCCACCCCAGCCCACTTTGACATCTGCTTCAACCATGTACCAAAATCGGGCTGTCAGAACACATGCCGTGTTTCCGCTGAAGGCATCGGTCTCCATGTCATGGACGGCCGCATAAAAAGTGACGATAGTGCCATCGCTGTCAAACCCCTGAACGTCATTGAAGCTCTTCACGTGCAGGGCATTTACTGGTGTGGCATAGCTGTTGCCTGATGCCTTGAACGCCTGTCTCTGTAAGAAGGTATTTCCGTTTGCCGTCGCCATGTCAGGCCCCACGAAGAACTCAGACACGAATAGCTTGGGATTGTCGCTCCCGTTGCATGCAGTTGATGCCGTTGTTATTTGCCCTGGAGGGGACCCTGAAGAGTCAAGAGAATCTATCGTGTCGAAAACATCCTCTTCAACGACTTCGGAGAGTCGGCACATCAGTCTACAGCCAGACCCAAGGTGCCGGTTGTCATCGGCATCGTAGTCAGACGCGTTTTCACAAATCCCCATCGATAGAACTGCCTGGGTAGCATCAGTGTCAGCCACAGAATCGTAATCACCCGAAATGGAGATGAGTTCAATCATCGTCTTGAGCACGAACGGCTTACCAAAAGTAACGACATCTCCCTCTGCTGTTCGCAGGGGCATACCCGCGACATAGCCATCGATGGCGAACTCCGTACCTCCGTCATAGTTCTGATTGAACGTGAAGACTGTATTGCCAGTAGTCTCCACAGGGGCCCCCGAAAGCGGCTGCGCAGTTCCAGGCTCAACCACACAACGCGGGTCGGTGAAGAAGAACTGTCGCCAACCCTTCTCAAGAAGGTAGTTTTTTCCTGTGGTTTGGTTGGCGATGTTGCCAGGTACTCGACTAATTCGGCTCACGAATAGTCCAAGAGGTGGGCGTATCCAAAAATGTTGACCTTGTTTGCTACTGACGCAAACGCTTTGACGATGAGTCCGTTCTGCAAAACCAGACCAGGCGATACAAGCAAGGTTTCATTCGGATTGATGTCAACCTTGATGTTGTCATCAACATCGGCGCTACCCCATTCGAGCGTGAGTGTGACCGGCGCCGTATTGGTGTTGCACGCCCAAAGCCAAATCTCATGGAAGCTAGTGGTCCCAGCCACGCTCGTATGCACGGTAGTTCCCGCCGTACCAGTCTGTACTACCTTGACGCCGGTACCGTTAGCGGCTCCAGTGAGACAAATCTTGCTGATTACTGCCATGATTCAATCCTATGAGAAAACTTGTTGGTGAAGAATGTGGTCAACGTCGTTGGCATCGGCACCACCGCCACCGCCAATAGTAGAATGGTCAGCCGACACATCCATGAACTGAAGAAGATACCAGTTGGTGCCATCAAAGCACCACTGAGTCACATCGCCATTTGCGGTTACGATGTCCGCACTGCCGCCCTTCAGGTTGGTGCCGGTCACATCGTATGTGATGGCTGCGGTAGAGATGACCGTGATGATCTGACCAGAAAGCCCATTGTCAAACATCGTGATGGTCTCAGTAGACGCATGGTGCTTGAACAAGTTTCCAGTCGCGACAGAAGGGGTGTCATCTCCATCAGCAAATGTGACGAAGGTATTGCCAGAACCGCTCGCAGCCATCGCGCTGGTAACGATAACCGGCCCAACAAAGGTGGATGACAGGTCATCGCTGATGGTCAGTGCTGTCGCAAGGCTGTTTAGGGTGCTACCCGAACTCCCAGCATTGGCCGTCTGGAAGATGATGTCTCCACCGGCTCCAGAGCCCTTGCCCTGCCCAGCCTGGATGGTGAGGCTTCCACCAGCGATGTTGTTGGTCGTGCCAGCAGTCGTGGCCCCAGAAGTGATCGTCAGGTTCTTTCCTGCGGTATCGTGGGCCGTGGCTGTAACAGACGCCGTGGCGTTTTGTCCGTTGCCATACGTGATGTCGCCACCACTCACAGTAACGTCACCCGTGAATGTCGCATCACCTGAACTGTCAATCGTCAAGCGCACCGCATTGTTGGTCCACAGATTCATCGAATTGTCAGAGTGTTTGTAGACGATCCGGCCTTCGTCGTTATCTGCCGCATCCCCAAAGTAGATCACCCCATCCCCGGGGCTCAGGAGCGTCATCCCGGCAACGTCATCAGATTCAATTACAAACGCATTACCATCTCCGCTGGCCGTGACACTTCCGGCAGAACCCTTCATCACATGCAGCCGCCCGTCTGGGCTGTCCGTGCCGATGCCCACCTTCCCGTCTGATTCAATGCGAACCCGTTCTGCGTTGTTTGTCCAAAACCGCATCGAGTCTGTGGGGTGATTGTACCGAATTCGTCCTATATCGTTGTCGGCCACATCTCCGAAGTAGATCACACCCTCATCAGGGGCGAGCAACGTAACGCCAGAAACGTCATCAGATTCAACTACAAGCGCGTTCCCATCGCCGCTCGCGGTTACGCTTCCGGCTGACGCCTTCATCACATGCAGCGGCCCGTCTGGACTCGTAGTGCCCACACCCACGCGGTTGTTGTCTGCATCGATGGACAGTGTTCCGCTGTCTACTTCCAGGTCGTCAACGGTGAGCGCAGTGGCGACAGTGGTACCAGAAACAGACGCATTGATTCTTGGAGCTACAAGACCCATCAGCCACCTCGGACATATTCAAAGAAGAACTCGTATGCTCCATCGTTATCCGACCCCGCATCGAAGCCAGGACGGAAGTACAGCCGACCATTCGAGTCTGTTTTACAGGGAATCGCAGTGCTGAACACATCGTTGGTTGCGGTGGCTACTGCCGTAGATGAATAGGCCATGCGCTCATTGATATCGCCATTCGTGAAGCTTGCCGCTTGCCCCATACGAGGGGTGTAGTTTGCCCCAGAGCCGCCTGAACGGACGTAATGGAAGGATGAAAGGAGCCACACTCCAGCGCCCCCACCTGGGGCGGGAAGCTGAAGTGTAGTTTCCTCACTGGTCCCTACATTCGTATGTGTACCTGCAACCCGGTAGAGGGTTCGATCTACCTGAGCCATGAGGACCCCCTATCCAAGAATCATGTATGTGGCAGTATCGCTATTGGAGCTATCAGCCGTAAGCGTCAGAGTATCCGTAGCGATTGCTGCCTTCTTGATGTAGTTGGAGCCAGCATTCATCGTGGCAACGACAGGCCGCCCAGCAAAACGATTGTCGGGAAATGTCACCGTTGCCGTTGCAGCACTACTGAAGGCAACCTGGCCACCAAGGACTCCAGAGTGATCACCGGGGTTCAGGAGGATCGCGCCCAAGGTTGCGTGATCTGCAACAACGTGCCCAACCTTGATGTGGGGCTTGGCTGCTGTCGGAGTCAGCGTGTACGTTCCGGTGCCATCACTGGCAAGATAGACCGGTGCACCAACACCCGTTGACGCAGAAGTATCGATTCCGGTGATCAGCTTCCAAGGAACAGCCGTCGGAGCCGTTACACCGCTGGCCACAGCATAGTCACAGACCCAGAGTGTTCCACCGACTTCGGTGAAGTCATCGGCGTCAGCCAACTCGACTGTCATGTGGGAACCGGAAACACCGGTAGCCATGATAAGAGCATTTTCCGTCAGTGCTTCGGTAGCCTTGACCTTGATGGCAGCGGAGCGCTGCTTGTCCACACACGGGAGAATCTGACGCTGCTTCCAACGTGCCATTTGTCACCTCTTTATGTTTGCAGTCCCAACCAGGATGGCGGGATTTCAAAGGTACGATCACTCTATCACAAAATCATTTCTATTCAAGTCCAGCTTTCTTCTCTTGGGCTTTTCCAGCAAGGGATACTTTTTTCCTTAGTCGTTCATGCTCATCAAAAACGTTGTAGTCAACGATCCGAAGAAGGCGCGAATAGCCCAGAGCAAAAAAGGCTGCTTGCTTTGCGAGGCTTTGTCCCGCTCCGGGGTTTCGGTAAAGCGCAGAGTCAATAAGCCGGGGGAACGTCATCGCCATTCCAGGAAGCGAGAGCAAAACTCTTCCCGCTATGACACCTGTATAGTGCTGGCCCGTTTCGGGTGAGGCTTCCGTCTCCACTCCAACCATCTTGAGCATCTGGTTCTGTGTCGGCGTAATCGGAACTGGGAATCCTGGTGGGGAGTTAGTACGCTGGGATAGCCCAAGGAGTGATTCTGCCAAGTCTCTGTGTGTGGGGTACAGCATGCCCAGAGCAGGTTCAGCACTTTTAATCATCAAGTCTGTCGCCGCTGCATGCTCCCCCTGGATTGCCAAGGTCACAGCCATTGCCATTTGGGGCAAAGCCGTAGACATTTGGCCCATTTCAATCATCGAGTTTGGTGGGAGAATCCCAGTACGGTGGGTGGTACGGAGAGAATCGCCGTAAAGCTTCTCATTTCGGGCAAGGTCGGCCTCAGAGTGTGGGCGAGTACCGATATTTGGATAACTTCCATGGAGATACTGAGGCTTCAGAGCAGGAGCAATCGCATTACGATAGCCTTCCTCAGCGGCAATCTCTTCGGGAGATCGGGGGTCCATCAAGTATGGAAGAGCATCTTCCTGAGCACGGTACATTGTCCGAAGACGAGCTATCTTCGTTTGACCAGCAGCCGATTTGCCAACGGCCTCCCACGCAGGAATCGTCAAGGGCTCCAAAAGGCCCCGCTTGAACTGGGATGCAGTGAGTCGTGCCCAGCGAATGAAAGGCAAAGACCGAAGGATATAAAGGACTTCCCCTTCAGACATTCCATGTCGCCAATCATAAATGGCATTCCGCGTTAGCCGAGCCGCTTCATCAAAGCTTCTTCCATCATGGATATGCAGAGCAAATGTTCCCATCCGCTGCCTTTGCTGGGCAGATTGCATCCCTCTTGCGATTACGTCTTGCCAGTTTGAGACACCGCGAATCCCTTTGTCATACCACCTCGTCGCGTCCATGATTTTACGCATGAAGATGTCATCTTCTGCTACACGCTGGGCGAGGTCCAGGACTTCAGTCCCTACTCGCGCATCGAGAATACCCTCAAGAACCGCCCTTTTTCGGAGATAGTCAAAACTGACCAGTGGGCCGTTTTTGCCCATTCGGATAGCGCCTGCCCGTCCTTGCCAAATGTCATCGAGATGGGGATTGAAGGTAGTCTCCAAGAGGCTACGCAACATCGGATTCCCTTCGCGCGCAGCCCGAGAGATCCGATCCTGCATCCACCGACCGACGAAGGGGACATCTGTCCACACATTCTGGAATGTTGCGCGGGCAGCGAAGCCAAAACCATCAGAGAAAGCCCACTGACCGGTATCGCCAAAGCGGTCGAAAACAATCCGCCCAGCATTGGGGATTCCAACACCGATAACTGCATCCGTCTGCCAACCATGGGCAAGAAACTTCCCGACTCGCCGCACAAAATCGACATCGATAGAGCGCTCTGCGGGAGAAGATGCTGCTAAGGATTTAATGTATCGACTAAGCGATTTATCGAGTTCTTGTCGGGCAAGTCCCAAACCGAAGATGGCCTCTCCGCTATCCTCGGTAGCAAACTTCACAATCTTCTTAGTCTCAGTGATGGCTTGGCCCAAGGACAGGAGCCCTTCTCTCCCAATCACGGTCTCTCTTTCCAAGATCGAAAGACCCATCATCTGCATGTTTTGGAAGACTTTTTCTGTGTCTGTGATGTCCTGGTAGGCACCACTCAACAGACGATTCATGTCCAAGGCTTCCTCAGCGGTAAGCAATCCACCACTCGCTTTTCGGGTGAGGAGGCCGACTTCCTCATAGGCAGCCCCTACGATGAAAGATCGAGTAGCGAAAGCATGGACACGTCCGACTCGGGGATCTGCACCCTTCTGGGCCCGGAAGTGGGGGACTGTTGACTTCCTTTGAAGTTCGATAAACTCCTCTGCTGAGGATGATTTCCGCAAGTTCCTGATCGCATCAGCAAAGAGAACCCCAGAAAGCTTTTCAGTCGCGACTTCTCCAGGGGCAAGCCACATACGAGAGAGCCCCAAAACCGCAGGGTTATTCGTCTTCATTGCCTCTTCGACTGTTCCACCCCCTGTGTAGACGAGGGAATCAGGGTCAGCCCCAAGGATCCCCTTCTTGGCCCGCTGAAAGAGAGTCTTCGAAGCCAGATTCATCACGGAGATTTCATTCCGTGAAACCATCATCTTGGAAGTGCTATCCAAATACCGGTATGTCGCCCGGGTAATGGCTTCTTCGCCTTGACCAGACATTTTAAGGATGCGGCTATACTCATCCCACGTCATTTCAATGAAGTTGTCGCCCGCTCTAACCGCTAAGGCAACCTCCTCAGAGGCTGTTCCCAGCCGCCGGAGCCATGGGTCGAATGTCCGGGCTATCCAAGTAAACCGCTGAGCGAGCCATGGGAGCGTAGCCTTGACGGGAAGATGGGACTTCGCCAAGAAAAGGGTTTTGGATAGGTTTGCGGCTTTGTTCGCTGGGCCCAGAACCTTCGATGCGCGAGCAAGGATTGGGCCCAGTTCCATCTGGATGTTCTCTGCTTGCTTCGATGTAATGCGGATAGGCTCAGCAGCATCCAGAGCTTTCGCTAAAAGCTTTCCGTCATTCCCCGTTCTGGACAGGACATGAGCCGTGGCTTCAAGCCCGAAAGCAGCTTCCATCTTGGCGCGCAGACCACGACCATCCAAGAGGATTTCGGCTGAGTGGCTTTCGATCCTGCCCTGTACTTGGGCCATATCCAAACCCTGTACGGACTTCGCACTGATACGACCCGACTTATTCAAGGGAACACCAGACGCTCTCAACAAGCCCGCAATCCCCCGGACCCCCTTACTGCCCAGGTCCAGACCGAGATTGTTGCGGTGCGCGTATTCGATTGCGGAACGCAGGGTATTGATTGCATCCGGGGTAGCTCCAGCGCCCTCGACTGCCTTCGCTCCGGCTGTCGTCAACGAGTCAACGCGGAGCAAGTCGGGCGTATCGTCACTGACCATTGCAGCCAGAGTAGTCTTGGGCGAGTCCAAACTTTCGATGGTGAGTTTCCTCCCACCCTCGTCCGCTGCTTCCGTGAGCTTGAAGCGAGCGGGGTCGAAAGTCTTGGTTACCTTCTGGACTGCTTTGGCGAAAAGGGAGATTCCCCCATCGATATCTGCATTGAGGACACCCCTTTTCTGAGCGATGGTGCCCATTTCGCGGATGGTCTTTCGCGTCTCCTTTGCTGCCAGTTCATACTCTTCAGCCAACTCACGGGCATGTTTCCGCCATTCACTGGCTTTCTGGGCTTTAGCCAGCCGCCGCTCTTTGCCTACGAAGTCTCCAACCAGCTTCCGATTGATCTGAATGGTGTCTCTGGCTGTGCCAGTAATGTTCTTCGCCTTCAGTTCCTGCGCGAACTTCCTTGAGGCTTTCGGGTCTACTGCTGTGAAGCGCCGACTGGAAGCCGCCAACGCATCCTGAGCCTGAGCGAGCGCCTTCCCATGTTCGGAAGCGGCAAGTTGGGATTGTTTGACCTTCTCTTTAAGGGCATCAATGACCGTATCGTCCAAGCGTTTCGACAACTCACGTTGGTAGATCCTGCTGTTGGTACGACCCTCCTTGCGGAGACGCTCCATCAGCTTCTTCTCTTTGGGGGAAAGCTTTTTCCGAAGCTTCAAGCGAGTAGCGGTCGCACTCTTCAGTTTATTGGTAGCTTCTGTGACACCCGCTGCATCTTCGGCTTTCAATGCCAGCTTTTGGGTTTCCTTCAGCCGGATGAAGATGTTGTCTGCGTTTAGGTACTCTTGCAACGCCTTGCTTTTTTTGGTGGCGAGTAAGATTTCCGCCGTAAGCTTATCCAACTTCCCTTTAAGGGAATCACTTGTGATCTTCGCGAGATTTTGGGCTTCGAGGATCTTCTCCAGATCACCTACATCCTTGTTCAGCCCCAGGAGTTCTCCCTCAAGACGCCCAACTCCTCGGGCTGATACTTCCAGGTCATCCGTCAGAGTTTTTAGGATCTCAGGATCAGCCTTCGCTTCTCGAACGATCGCAGCCAAGTCATCGATGTCCCCTTCGGGGAGCCTTTCGCGCAGCCTCTCTCGGGCTGCGCCTGCTTTTTCGCGCCTCTCTTCCAGTTCACTGACAATCTTATCGATGGTCTTTTTCTGTGTCCCAGTACGCCCAACGATTGTGGCTTCCGCATGACGAGCAGCCCCTACGTGAACACGCTCCAGAGCATTAAGAGTCTTTGCGAGGGTCGTAGTAGAATCTCTTGCCATGGTTGCCATGGTGGAGGCGGCTTTCCGGACTGCTGCGGTTTCAGCCGCGACCTTGATTCCGCGAAACGCTTTGCCAATGCCGAAGACACCCCCGGAGATAATAACTTCTGGCTCCCAAAGGTAAGGCACAAAGGCAGTCAGAGTCCCACCTACTGAGTATAGGCTTGCGGCAACACGCTCTTTCGTAACTTCACTGAAATCCCCAAAGCCCTCGATGGGTGAGAAGTCCCCACCCATTCGAGCCGCCTTTTCAAGCCTTTTCTTCTGTGCTCCAGACACTCCGAGCGCAGACAGAGTCGTGCTCGTAAACTCATGGAAGAGTTTCTGATTCTCTTCAAGCATGGTCGTGCCACGCATGTAAGCTTCGACTTCCTCTTCAGGAGTGACCCCCAACTGCTCCAAGAGAAGGTTCGATGCAATGGGATTGAAAGCTACGTAGGCTGACATCCAAAGTTCAGCAACCCCCATGGGCTCGCCTTCTTTCTTCAGCCTGTCTCGAACGATTTGGTGCTTCGGAGCCCCATGATCGAACATAGATGCTGCTCGAAAGATGTACTGGAGTAGTCCTTCCTTCTCCAACTCTTCAACAGTAGGATTGAATGCCCCGAACTTCCCTTCCCCATGTGGTGTGACACGTTTAAGGTGTGCTTTCACGCCACGAATAGGCGATTTGGCGAGTTCCTTTACCTTGACGACATCAGGATCATAGTGAGAGATGTTCCGGGCACGCATCGCTGCTGCGGCAGTATCGTGCAGCGCCTTATCCCGAGACTTTTGCCAGATACGATTCACATCTTCTTGAGGAGCAGTAAGGGAATCCAGCCCCTCATCCTGGAAAAACTGTCGAGCGTACTTGCCCAGGGTTGCCCGATAGGTACTCGGGATGTCGAAAGTCGTCTCTCCAGTACGGAGATCCGTATTCAGTGAGACTCGGATCTTCGTCTCGGGAGTCGGGCCGACCTCCAGTGTTTGGGCCTTCAGGATATCGAGAAAGGCACTGAACTTCTCAGGCTCAAGAAGCTCATCTTTTGGTGTCGTTGCCATCCCTTGCTGGAGCAAGTTCGAGGCGACCTCGATGCGAGTCGCTACTTCTTTCGAGAAACCACCTTCCCGCATCTTTTTAAGGAGCTTGTCCCTGAAGCGTGGCTGCGCCTGAATGTTCTTTGCCAGAGCAATGATCTTCTCTCGCTCCCCCACTTCTTCCGGAGGCGGACCATCCACGAACATCTGCTCGATGGTCTTTTGCATCTCCGGACTGGCTTCTCGGAAAGTCGGAGAAAGGCGAGAGGGCTCTGCCTCTGGCTCTTCTGGGGCCTCTTCCACCTCCAGGATAGTAGGCTCAGGGATAGTAGGCTCACCCAGCCCAGGGTCAATGAGGTCAGCCGAGGGCGTTATCGGCCCCTTGGCCGCCCGCTCTGCGGCTCCCCGCTTGACTGCGGCCACAAGCTGCTTTCCAGAGGCAATCTCCTCTTCTCGAAAGGTCTTTCTGGGGGCCATCGGGCTATCCTATACTACAGCGGATTTTTGTTCGTACATGCGCCGAATAGCATCTTGGCGTTGCTGTTTTCCAGCCTTGACCCGACTTTCCTCTGGCTTTCCTGAAGCTGCGGCAAGGGCATCTGGTGGTTGAACGGACCCACCAACAAATCCTGCTACTTGTCCTGGCCCGATAAGGGGATCAGCTTTGGCTTCGGGTTCACCGACTTCTTCAAGGTCTGAGTCTGAGAACCCTGTGGCTTCCTTGCCTTCCTCTCCGCGAACGTCATGGACAAGTCGAGTTTCTGGAGCACCAACCGCTTTCCGTGCTTCGGCAACGCTCTCTGCGTAGCCCTTCGTTTCCCCAGCGGCAATACTCTCCGCCTCTGCCGCGAGTCTTGGGCGGAAGGTTTTCTGGAGAAATCCAGCTTCTCCCTCTGGTCCAAACGTTTGTGCCATCCGAGAAGCTGCTTGAATCTTGGCCCGCATTGGCTTGGTACCTATTGCGAGAGCATGGGCAGCTTCAGCTTCTTGTCCTGGAATGTAATCCTGGCTTTCCATGTAAGCTGCGAAAGCGGGATTCTCGATGAGAGCGGACAAGGAGGCTTGGTAGTCACTGCTGAATGTTGGGCCAGCTTCGATCTCTTTGAGGAGGGCATCGAGGTTATCGATTTCATCGAGAAAGGGTTTCCGAGCGGCTTCTCGCGCCGCTTCATCTCCAGTAGTGAGCGATTGAATCACAGTGTGGGCCGCAGTAATATCCGTGAACTTTCCTGCTTTACCCCCCGCGCGAACAACTTCCGTATCGACTTCTTGTCGGGTATTGAAGACATCTTCATCAATGCTTGCGCGCTCTAAGAGTGCTCCGAGTTCACCTTTTACTCCTTGGGTTTGGATGACTACATTCTGGAGATCTTGGTTCCCTTGGAGCCTTTTCCTGTCATCATCTGTCCCCTCTTGGAGGGAAAGCCCCTGCTGAATCCGAAGAGTGATTCCTGCGTCTCCTCTCTGCCGGAGATACGAATCAATCTCGGAAAGCATACGGCCCTTATCTTCGTCGCTTTTACCCTCTAAGGCAGTATTTACTGCTTGAAGCATTGTACGCTCACTTGGGGCATCAAGTTGAGCGGATTCCCCTACGCCGAAGTCTCCTTGGACAGATGCTATAAAAGTTGAAACGTCGGCTTCGAGTTCCCCATGTCCTTCAGTAGTAAAGCGGTCATCAAGTTCCCCTCTGCGCGTCATCATCTGTCGGGTCAGTTGGAGTTTCTCTTTTGCGACACCCCCTTTTAGCCCAAGAGCCGCAACCCGAATCTCGGCGTTGGTATCCCACATCTTCATCGCTGCATCAACTGCGAGCTTCGCCCTGTCTCGTGGTGTTTGTGCTTGTTCAATCGATGAGAGAGATCGAAGAACATCTCCCTTCATCTTTTTAAGCTTGAACTTCAGAGCGAGGTTGGATGAACGCTTCTCCAACTCTTCAATCACGGGAAAGTCTGTGAGTGCTCCCGGCTGGGCTCCCGATAGGATTGCAAGGCGCTTCTTCCTACGGGCTTCGATTTGGCGAAGGTGTGCTCCAGCTTCGGGTGCGAGAGCGAGGCGCGACTGGAGTGCACGAGAGCGTCGGCGGGAAAGTTCATCTTGAGTAGGCATGGGATCTCCTATGCTCGTGCGGCACGGTTAAGGATGCCAGTGCCTGCAACCTTGGCAAGCTCCGTTCCGCCCTGCTGTAAACCTTGGCTTGAAGCGATTTGAGCCTGAAGAGCTTGACCTTTACGAGTGCGGGAAAGAGAAGCGACATCCCCAAGGGCTGCGGTCTTTCGTTCCGCAGCCATAAGGGCCTTTTCTTCAGCAGTCCTTTGGGCTCCAAGAGCGACATCAGCGATTCCTTTTGATCCTTGTCGAGCAAGGTTTCGCTGGAGTGCTGCCGCTCGGCCCGAAACCCCCCCGGGAACCCCTCCACCCCCAGTACCACCTAAAGTTTGCTGAGCAATCTCCTGCTGCTGCCCTGCAATGGCTGAGGCAATAGGAACTGCGCCTTGGGAGATTGCAGTGTCTGTCGCTGCACGGTCAACACTTGTGATAATGGACTCTGCATCTTCTTGTAGGGCGATCTCGGCGTCGGTGGGAGTTGCAGCTTCCTTTGCCGCCTTCCCTGCTTTGATAGCGCCCGCAGTTGTCAGTCCAGCAGATGCTAACGTCAGAGCAGTTAGAGCAAGGGTAAATGGTTCAGTGAAGAGAAGATCCTCTGCCCGAGGGAGAATCAGAGAGGCGAAAGATGCCACACATAGGATTGCGGAGCGCAGAGGCGTAAGCCGAAAGCCCAAGATGAACTCCAGATCTTGCTTACCGATCAGGTTCTTTCGGGAAAACATTTCATGTTTCATGGCTATAGACCGCTGCTGAGTGTGTTTCGAATGCCGCCCGAAAGGTTCGGGAAATACAGATACTTGAAGTTTCTAACACGGATACGTGTCAGGTTTGCTGTGGAGTAGACTCCAATGCCATAACGATACCAAGTTTGGGAGGTAACTCCAACCACATGATGCCCAGACCACATGCGGCCCATGCCCAAATATCGACCGACTGCATCACCTGTTCCTGGACCCCCAGTTGGAGGAGCACCATCTGGGTCGATACAAGCTGGGAGATACTGCCGAAAACCGAGTTCTTCAAGATCGAGAGTACTTCCCTGGGCTCCCATCAGAGAGAGGAAGGCGCGTTGTTGGTACTTGGATGAAGACCCCTTCTTTGGAGTATCGAGATCTGAGGAGTATGAGAGTTGCCAAGTGAGCAAAAGGATTCCATCTGAGGGCGCGTAGAACTCAATCCCTGTGCCCGGAATCGGCTGTAGCTTGTCACCATCCGATGAAGCAGATGATGATGCACTTGTGTAATCGACAATATCTTTTGCGAAGTCAGCATTCAGTGTAGAGCCGACCATCTTCCCCCGAAACATTGCGCCACGACGGATTGCTGGGAGTGGGAGATGCCTTGTCTCACTGCTGCTATAGGCCACATTGTCATGGTCAAGATGCCCATTGATCACATCGAGACTTTCAGTTTTGACAGTATTCAAAACAGGGCGGTACAGATTTTCATCGAGCTTTTCTGGAGTTTCCAGATCAGCCAGTCGATGCTTAAACTCTACTTTCATTTGAACCCCCGCAAGCCAATAGCTGTGAGGTAGCTATTCCCCAACCACACTTCATCATTCGTTCCACTGGCTGAAACCGTCGCCATCTTTACTCGGACACCCGTGATCTCCAACGCATCAGCGACAGCAGACGTGATCGCACCTTGAGACTCCAGGCGATCTGGATCGACAAGGATTCGAATACTGACATTGTGTCCTGTACGGGCAGTAAGTTCACTTGAGAGAGGCGTTGAGTCATCTGCATTGAGATCAATAATCCATCGATCTGATCCGATGATCGGGTGCCATACAAGATTCTGATCCCTGACTTGGATCTCAAAACCAACACCGTCTCGATTTGCTTTCCAGCAATAGGTATTGAAGAGGATCAAAGCAGCCCGAGACCGGCCCCCAGTAGAGCCAACAAAGTTCTCCCCAAGTTTGATCGGCTCCTTGTCGGTGTCACCAGCAGCCGACATTGAAAGGGAGATTGGCCTTTGGGCAAAACTGCCTCGGATTGTTCCGAGGTATGGCCCCTCTCCAATGACAACGCCGGCATGGGATGACCATCCAGGCGCAGTAATCCCCGAAAGGCTTACGCCCGAAACCCCCGCGTGGTAAACGACATAATCGTGTCGTCCCTTTTCAGGGTCGTTCCTGACTGATGCCAGCTTCATTATGTGGCTGCCAGCATTGGGAAAGGTAGTACCGGAGTCATTCTCGAAGTCGAGATGCTGGTAGTTCAGTGAGCCTTCAGCAAACGCACTCGGGTTTAGGCCGATCAACCCCTTATTGAGGTTCCCTTCGAAATCATTGAAACGAGTGTCGAGGTCATTCGAATCAAACTTGTCCCCTTCCAGGAAGCGTTTGAAGTTGATTGTGTCAAATGCCATACATCACCGCCGAAACTCAATGGCCCAAAGATCACCATGAACTGCTCGAACCGTAGTGTAGTTCTTAGTCTCAGGACACCTTCCCACCAGTTCCAATCGGAACTCGCCAGCCTGGACTGGAATAATGGCATCCAAAACGATTGCCCGAGGGCCATGAAGCTCCCGAGAGGCCATGGGATCATTATCAGGTTCGGCTGTTCCTGTAGCTGTTTCCCAGATGATTGAGCCATTGTATCGGAGTGCGAACTGCGCTGTCCCACCGATATCCCCGGTATCGAAGTAGGCTTCATCCTCCAAACGATTTCCTTTGTCTCGTTGAGTCATAAAGAAGGAACACATGATCCACATTGTTGCGGACTGGGTAGTCCCTGTAAGAGACTTCAACGCCTGCCAAGAAATCTGATTCTTTACACTGGGGGCAGAAGAGACATTCAATCCTACTGAACCAGATGGGCCATAGGGAGGAACGTATTCATGGACATCTACTTCAACATCTGCTGATGCCCAAGTGCCAGAGCCATCATAGGTATTATCGATGTCTGGTGAGCCGATTCGGTGGCGTGTTGTCCAGTAAGTATGATGAATCTGGCATGCCGCTTCGGACACCGGAGTGGTGGGGATAGGACTTACCTGCGCACTGGGCCGATCCGTCGCACTCCAGTTTTGCTCATTCAAATAACCAGCTTCTGATATGAACTCATGGAAGTTGTCATTGGCCGTTTCAATATCAATCGGTGACTTCTGTCGCGTATTGCGGATGGGGAACTTCCAAGCCATTAGCTGCTCCTCGGCATACGACCACCGCCCGCGCGCGGTGACTCATCCACAACGAGACCAATGATTTCGATATCGGCAGGAACAAACTGAGTTTTTGTCACAGGTGTGCCCCTATTGGTTACTTGGGTAACGATCCGCTCTTTTTGGCTCAGCCCCTCAAGCCGAATCTTGAATACTTCGCATGATGGGATGTAGATGTCCTTCCGAATCCAGAAGGGACGACGCTTCTGCCATTCCTTGGCATCATCTGTAGTTGTGTCCCCCCAGCCGGGTGATGGATCTTCAGGGGAATCGAGTTCGATCGTTGATGAATGGACTTCATCATCCTTCCGCCAATCTCGGTACACACGGATAGTCATCTTCTCTGTCGTTGAGGTTTCACGGAACCACAGTTTTACCGTAAGGGCTGTCTTACGCTCAGACTCTCCGGTGCCAATCCAGGTAGTTTCAAAGACAGGATTTCGGGAATCAGCAGTGGAGTAGAAACTACGACTCTCGTGGTCGAGTACCCAAACGCCCCACTCCTCTATGCTGATGGCATCTCCTTCAGCATTTGTAGGAGTATTGACATGCACTCCCTCCACAGTTCCCGTGCCCAAGACATACTGTCGATGGTCCCGGGTCGTACAGAGAGCGGTGTACTGCGCTCCTCCCCGAGTCTTCCAGCCATTCCCATCGAACACAAAACCCTTGTTGTTGTAGACGGAATCCTCAGTGGCAACCCAACAAATGTATTCCTCATTCACTGGATCGATTGTGGCTGTGGCTTGAACTATTCGGCTCTTGTTGACTGTCTTCAGTTGGTCTTCGAGGGGCATAGAGAGGAAGACGACTTCTTTCCCATCGTATGAGTAGAAGCCATCATAGGCCAACCAAATAACGAGTCCACTGGGCAACTCGGCAATGCTATCCGGAGCAGCGCACCCTACGGTTGTACTGATCGGGAATGACCGGAATCCAAGTCCATCATCAGAGGGAGTGATGGCATAGATACTGGACTGGGTGAATGCCAGAACACCCCCCTCCACACGATGTAGCCCAGTGATGGCTTGACCAGAGGGATCAGGGAAAAGGATGGCATCACGCTCAAAGGTTCCCCATCTGCCCAAGGAAGAGTAGAAGATGGCCCCAGGTTCAGCGGGCGTATTGCCTACGAAAAGGCGTCCCATCGCGACTTGGGCAACCCGAAACTTAGGTACCGGGACAACATCCACAGCCGGAGAAATCAAAGCCGAATCAGGTACATTGTCGGGAAAAGCCTGAGAAGCGTTTTCGGGAACTGTCGCGAACTGGGCAGCGGATATGAGTTCGACGCTACGGCGAGATGACCGGCCAAAGGCTGAAGATGGAATCTCGAAAAGCTGAGTCGTACCCGAGTTCAGATTATCCTTTGTACGATACAGCATCCTTCCAATGGTGCCCAAAGGGCCCTGTGCAATGCTTGTCCAGATGAACTGATGCTGCAAAGTCTCACCCGGATAGGGCTTCTTTTTCGATTTGAATGCGATTGACCGACGATACAAGCGAACGCTTTGGCTCTCTTGCGAAATGGGAGAAAGATTTCCAAAGTAATCAATCCATTGCGTAGCCCCTCTCCATTCACCCGAGAGCAGGAAGGGAGCACCAACAGGGCGGCTCGTTCCGTCCGGATCTCGATCTGAGACAGTAGAGATACTACCAATCCGCCCTGTCCCAAACTTCCCATGGAAAAGTGGAGTGCCCGAAGTACGCCGAGAATGATTCATTGTATTCCGGCGAACGGAATAGCCAAAGGTGTTGGAATCTCGGAGATTCTCGTGGATTGCAGGAGAAGTTGGCCCAGTAATGTTGGGGGCTCCAGGCGCAACAGCATAGCCCAGAGGAAGAATGACTTCTCCATCGTAGAAGTACGGGCGCGGATCCGTATCAGCTTGCGGAATGATGATGATGCCGTTGGGAGTAGCGACAAACTGAGTGGGAGCCCGTGCCCGAGAATCATCAACGAGAGCATCAGCGATCTGAGCATTGTTGTCAGTTGGGCTAATCAGTGCCCTCCATCCCTTGTTCCACCCCTCGAATACCCACAGCTCTTTTCCAACATGGGCGAGAAGAACATCTCTTTGCCCACGCTGGAGAAGCGCGTGAAAGATTCCATGAGTACGGGTGTAGTCGGCTGTGGTCAAACGGCCCGAAACAGAGGGGCTCAAGTTCCCATCGTAAACAGGGAGATAGGGTGTCGGGCCTCGAATCGAGCGGAGACTATCCTCCGCAGTAATGCGGAAGTTAAAGATCTCCCCTGCAACCTCGATTGGAGCGAGAAGTTGCCCAAACTGTACGCGGGGAAAAGATGGCCCACGCTTCAGCCGTTTGGATTCATCCGCCGGCATTTACGCTCCAAAGGCAAGGAGCGAATCCAACTCATCAATGGAATCGTCTGACACACCATTAGTTGACGGTTCGCCCATCCCCTTGCCCAAGGACTGAGGGGCCATCGAGTCGAACTCAACTTCGCTTTCGACTTCAACTTTGGTAGTCGGAACGGAGGTCATATTGGGGGTGGAGTGAAGTTGAAACTTGCTCAACTTATTGATTTCACTGGTGATTCTCTCATCGCCATAGCGCACAGATGAGAAGACCGCAGACCACCGACCCATCGTAAGGGTCTGGAGACCCGTGATGGTGGCGAACTCCCAGTGTCCACTGGGGAGCTTGCGGCGATAGACTGCGCCTGGAATGGGGCAGCCCTCGGGCAAAGTAAAGATTTCAACAACCTCTTCGGGGAGCATTTCTACCTCTCATCCACAAGAAAACGGTAGCCGCGACGACCGCGACTTCGGGCTCTCCCAAGGCGCTTCCGAAAGACACCTGTGGGCAGTGAGCCATACCGCTTCGTCAGTGTAACAAGATGGCGCTCATAGATGCTTAGTGCAACGGCTGCGAGATCCATATTCCCGAGAGACTCATACACCAAAGCGATGGCTTTCTGGACCAGGACAGGGAGACTCTCAGGGGGGATTCGGGGCACAGCTTGGTCATCATTCAATGGATGAGGCTTTCGAAGGTACCGAATATCAACATCATATGCTGCATCAGGCAAGGGGGAGAGTTGGATACCCGAGTACCCATGAGTGTCTCGATGAGGCTCTGCTTCGTTGAGCAAATGGCCATTGAACTGGAAAGTGGTCGTCTGCCCATCCACCCAGCCCACGAAGAAGAAGTCGGTAGAGTCTCCGACGATTGCTTGAGTTGCTGCGGCGGTACGGTCAGATGACACACGGCGGGCGTAAATACGTTTCCACAAACCCGATTTGCCATGCTCCAACTCTGAACCTGCGCCTGTAGTGAAGCCCAAGGGTGCTCCGACATCAGGGACAGTGAGCGCAATCGTCTGCGCACTCGATATCATCGTTGATTCGTCGCTGACGGGTGAGGGCGCACTCTCCCAACGAGGCAAACGCTGCTGCGAGACATCGGATGTATCGCCTGAGATGACCCGAGTCTTTTCTTTTGACCCCCAACAGACCGTGTAAAAGAAGTCGAAAGTCCCTTGAGGCTGTTGATAGCTGGTACTCCAAGTGGTTCCAACCACAACTTCCGGGATGGGCTTCAGCGTGGGTGAAGGGAGTTGGAAGAAATCTGTCCGGAAAGCCTTCCGTGGAGACCCAGAGGAGTTGGATGCTTGGATGTCATCCCACCACTGTTCCTCAGCTTCCTCAGTGTAGACCAGCGCAATCAACTCACGTCTCTCCTCTGCCCAGATACGGAGAGAACGAACCTCGATTGTATCTGCGGGCAGATAGTACGAGTTGGTGTAGATGCGGTAATCGAGCAGAGTGTACTCGGTACTGGCTGCGGAAAACTCTTCCAGATCAAGAGGGTGATCCAGCGTGATGTAATCGGTGTGCGTAGAGCCAACCTCGGTGTACCAAATACGGCGAATACGCCGCCTATGGACTCGGCCGTCTGAGCCTGTGATCTCTATCCAGCGTCCATCCCAAGGGTGAGGAACGTCAGCCGTCACATAGGCAGTAGGATCGAGATCCCATTCGGTAATAGAAGCATCATCCCCAGAAGGAGCACCAGCGGTGATAGCGTAGGCGCGTTTCCACACCAACCCAGGGGTCTGAATAGATGATGTGACTTGCGTCAGCCCATCATTGGTGATCGAAGTGTCTGCCTTGGCATCGATCTGGGTACGGAAATACGCCTTGTCCTCAAAGAAGAGGAAAGGCGCTTCCAGGGCAAGCTGCTGATAGGCTCGGTTAATGAACCTATCCAGCTTGAGCTTGAGGTCTGATGCGGAGTCGGGTTGCCAGTCAATCTGATCGAAGATTGCTTGCCGAATGTCGGCACGGTTCATCGGTCACGCCCCTTGGGGGCCAGGTTGGCAACCCCTCCTGCTTAGTTTAGCCGCAACTGATATATGCTGTACCGGTAGCGGCAGCAGAAATCGCTGTGGCAGTATGGCCGATAACACCGATGTTCGAGCCGAGGGTAGAGGCATCATCAGCATAATCGAGAGCGGTTCCAACAGCAGATCCACCGGAAGTAAATGGGGTATCTACAGTTAGGCCAGCACTACCAGCCAGAATGGTGCCTACCCCACGCTTCAAAACAAAGCCATAGGAACCGACTGCAATGGCATGTTGGGCAACTCCGAGGCACATGACTTGCGGTTGGTGAGTGGTAGCGGGAGTGATCGTAGCCCCACCCCAATCATTCGTCGCTGCACTTGGATCTCGATAAACGATAGTCCCCGCTGCAAAAGCATTGGAGGGATCGTCATTGAACACGTAGACCCAAGTCTGGGGACCAGCGTTGTTTGTAACGCCGCCAGCGCCGCCCTTGGTGGCAGGTAGAGTTACTTCATAGCCCAGAGGAAACCGCTGCGGTGAAGCGTCGGTGCCCAGGTCAACTTGGGTAACAGTAGAAGGAAAAGCAGTTCCGCTCATGGTAGAAACTCCTGACTAAGCGATGTTTCCGCCAGTGACGGCGAAGTTAGCGGCGAGGAAATCACAGTACATGCCCATGTAGAGCACATACTCGAACTGGTGAGCATCCATGTCGGGCCGACGAAGCGGGCCACGGACGGAGAAATCGCCCTTGGTTTCCATCTTGTCATCGCTGCCCAGGGTGTAGGCATGCCACGTCGAGGTCTTGAGGCCATAGATCACGCCATTCTGCGCAGCAGTGGTTGTGAAGGTCGAAGCACTCGGGTCAAGGAACTCCTCGATGTACATCGTGGCCTTCAGGAACTTGACGCCCTGAGTCACATCATCCACACCGGCTTCACCCTTCACCTGATCCTCAACGATGATGCGATCATCGAGGAGATCGATGTAGTTGGAGAAGCTGGTCTCATCCGCGATCAAAAGATCGACCGGGCCGAGCAGCTTGCCCTTACGGGAAGCGCGGAAGTATTCCTTCCGAAGAGTGGAGATACCATCGGAAGCCATCGAGGTGATGTTTCCGAATCCATTTTTCCAACCAGTGACGGCACCAGAAGTTGCGTCTTCCTTGGCAAGCCCAAAGACCGTGTCAGTCTGAGTGGCGTCGAAGTCGAAGACACCCGTGCGGGCAGTGCCGTGCGGGCTGTAGGTCGTGTCACCATTAAGAGTGAGGAAACCACCAACACCGGAACCGTTTCCGTTCACCAACTGCTTGGTGATCCGCTGATGGAAGTCCATCAAAGCAGCTTCGGGGTACTGCTTGATCAAGTGCTCCACATCGGCGGGGCCAGTGGCTTCAGCCATATCCTTGTCGGGAACAAGAAAAGAGTAGATGAGACGTGCTGCCCGGGTGTCACCCTTGGCAGTGATGTCAGCGCGGGTCGCCGCGAGGCGTTCACCACCATCAACAATGTGAGTCACATCGCCAGGACCGCCGGTAATGACGCGGAACTCCTTAAACGGACCCCGCAGACGACTACGCTCAATGTTGCCATTCGTCACGATCTTCTTCAGGACCGGTGACCAACGTTCAAAGAGGTTCTGATAACGTGGAGCAAGCTCTTGGAGAGCGTCATTCAGGACTTCGGCGGAAATAGCCATATGTCTTCACTCCTAAGTGAGAACGATTCGCGAAACCAGATTACCCGGTACGTTTCCGGAAAGCACGTTGGACTGCCAATCGACGGGCATCTTCAATGCCGAAAGTATTGCTGGAAACTGCCTTTTCGGTACTCTCAGGGACATTTGCCCCCTCGGTTGCGCCAGCAGTCATTTCCGCGCCCGCCCGAGGTTGGGCTGATTGTGTCTCAGTCAAACCAGAGTCGGTCTTTGCCATTCGTACTGCATACTGAGGGGGAACACCCTGAGCCATATAGCCCAAGGTAGACTGGACGAAATGCTCATTGCCTGAACGGACGAACTCTACTGCCACTTCTGGCTCGATCCCACTGTTCATAAACTTGAGGAACTGGCCCCGCTTCTCCATTTCCTCCATGATGTCAGCATTGTCTTGGCGGAACTGGTGTGCCCAGGCATCAGCCTCTGCTTTCTCAGACGCTTCGACTTCGGCCATCTTGGATTCGTAGTGTTTGATCTTTTCGTCGTACTGCTCTTTCTCAGTTCCCCATGTCTCCCGTGACTTCTGAATCTTCTCAAGCTCAGCCTGACTTTTGGAAAGCTTCTCACGGAAATCTTTTCCAATATCCTCGCCCTCAAGGAGAGCCTGGTACAACTCCCGATCTTGCTCCAAGGAGTTGCGGAGACCATCGATCTCCTTACGGATATGGCCGCTCAGATGGCCGTGAATCGGGTGGTACACCTCTGGAAGCGTGGCAACTTCGCCATCCCAAGCCTCGAAATCGAAGTCAGGAAGACGAAACTCTGGCTCTGCCGGAGCTTCTTCCGCAACCGTTTCCTCAGCCGATACGTCAATCTCGGAGCTTTCGGTAGCGACTTCTGTAGCTTCACTATCCGAACTGGCTCCAGCCTCGGAATCAGTTGTGGCCTCGGCGGCTGCATCACCTTCTCCCGTCTCCATTGTCTCATCCTCATAAATCACGCAACACCTCCAGTGGCCCGCTCAGCCGCTCGACGGCGGGCATCGCGGAAGGGTTCTTCCTCTTCCAGTCCAGCTTCGGGAGCTTCTTCTGGCATCTCTTCGACTACGGAATCTGGAATCTCTTCTTCCGGAGATCCCCCAATCCGAACCAACTCAAAACCCTGGCTGCGAAGCGCATCCAGAATAGCCGTGGGATCACCCAAGCCCTCAGAGAGAACAGTAGTCAGCGCAGCTTCAGCATCAGAATCAGAAGGCCCAGGTTGTTCAGCATCAGCGAGTGCTTGTTCAGCATCAGCTTCTATTTCCAAGTCTCCCTCTGCGGCTTCTCCTCCCTCGGTAAGATCGATCCCAATCTCAGCGGCAGCCTGATCCAACCCCTGAACCTCGCCTTCAAGCTGTTGGATCAGTTGATCGGTAGTCATCCCGTCATAGGCGGCAGGGTTTCCTTCAGGCATTGTTAGCTCCGGTATCGATTATGATTTTGTTGGATGTCTTTGCAATCTCTTGCTTCTTCTCAGACTGGAAGTTGTTCCAATCCTTGTAGCCTTGTTTCTGCACTTTGGCCTCCCGGCGCTCATGCAGACGTTCAACTTTATTCTGCCAGTATGAGCCGTCCCGTTCAACGAATCGACAAGTTGGATTATCCTTTAGGTATTGACGAGCCTCAGAGTTGGACTCTGCTTTCAGTCCAGCAGAGTTGATCGTCAAAGGATTCGAGAAAATAATCCCAGCAGTAGAAAATGTCGTAGGAAGTTTCTTTCCTACCTTGCCACACTCTGGGCAAGGATACTCGTGCCCATCAGTTGCCCGAGGAGAAAAGACATCCTCCGTAACACCGCAATCCTTACATTCGATATCGTATAGAGGCATCAGCCAGTGAACTCCGTTCCCTTGCCAATATCGCCCTTGGCCAGTCCTTCGAATGCCTTCTTCAACATTTTAGAAAGTCCGCCCTTCTTGCCCTTCTTATCCTTTGCCAGCTTGGCACCAGCCAGTTGAATTGTGAGATCATTCCCCTCATCGTCTTGGATAGTAAGAGTTGCGGTTTCTTTCGGAATAGGTTCCAAGGGTCGAACTTCTTCTCTCGGCTTCAAAGATCGTGGTGTCACACCACCTCTGGCAAGACCAACTCGTGGTCCTGGTGCCACTTCTTCGGGGGCAGCTTCGTCGGGTTCGCCAATCACAATGTCGCCTTCAGGCATCTCTGGCTTCGCACCAATATCAGTGAGAGCAGCCTCAGAAGGACGCGAAGCCTGAAAGGCGTTTTCAGCCGCCTTTTTTCGAAGAACCGGCGTAGGTTTATCTGCAAACATTCGGCCAGTCACACCGCCATGCCGAGCCTGACTTGCTGCGAGGTCTGCCTGTACTGGAGACAAGACATCGGGAGCCCGAGCAGTAACAACGGCAGGTCCGCCTCCAACCTGAGTCTCTTCTTCACTGAATAGACCGCGCTCTACAGCCATCTCTGGATTGGCGAAAGCGTA
>Ga0114909_1000573_pt1 | contig 26047 bp, 19 predicted proteins | sample MalvireepMed_906_FD_87290 | JGI IMG/M metagenome (GOLD analysis project Ga0114909, IMG submission 87290) | Marine viral communities from the Global Malaspina Expedition - Malaspina viral metaG DeepMed_906 | ecosystem: Environmental > Aquatic > Marine > Oceanic | place: Mediterranean Sea...
AAGCAAATACTGCTCAACAAAGAGTAAAGCACTTTTAGCCGAATCCATCGGACAGCGTTTGTTGGTCATTTATACGGCGTAATCGTCTTTTTTATGTGGAATAACCACATTACAAAAACTCTGCCTTGTATAAATACCCAACAACTCGCTGCAAAAACAATCTCGAAAGATCAACAGCCCCTAACTTAGTTCAGGTATTTAAGTTTGATACTAAGCGATGAAATGAGTACGGCCAGATAATGGCGTACTCATTAAGCGCTGAAATATTCGTTAAAGATCTCCATAACCACTACTGGCGATAACGCCACCGTCTAACACTAACGTGTGTCCTGTCATCCAACTTGACGCTTGTGAAGATAAATAAATGGCCGTACCAGCGATATCTTCAGCTTGACCTAAGCGCTCTTTAGGTACCATCTTTTGCGCAAATAGCGCTTCTTGCTCGTTAACTAGGTATTTGGTTAATTTGCTCAAGAAAAAACCTGGCGCAATGGCATTAATATTTATATGGTCTTTCACTAGGTCTGCAGCGAGGTGGCGAGTCATCTGGATTACCGCAGCCTTACTGGCGGCATAGGAATAGTTATTTGTTTTGGGGTTGTTGATACCATTGATTGAAGCGATGTTAATGACTCGCGCGGGTCTATCGCTGCTTGCTGAGGCCGATAATAATGGCAATAATTTTTGGGTAACAAAAAATGGTGATTTAGCATTCAAGTTCATTACTTTATCCCAACCTTGTTCTGGAAACTCTGCAAAAGATGCGCCCCAAGCTGCACCAGCATTGTTGACTAAAATGTCGAGCTTACTTTCGTATGAGTTTAGCGTCTTGGTAAATTCTTCAATACCACTCAGTGTCGATAAATCAGCAACAATAGCAACGCATTCACCTAAGCTACTGAGTTCTTTTGCTGTCGCGTTAAGCTCCTCTTCATTCCGGGCACTGATGTAGGTTTTAACGCCGTTTTCAACAAAACCACGGGCTATCATTGCGCCCAAACCACGTGAACCGCCAGTAACAACCGCAACTTTACCAGCGAGGGAAAATAAATCTTTCATGATGTTTTACCTTTTTATGGGGTCATTGTTAAATCATTTTGGCTGAACGTTCGGTTAACTTAACGTCAGATAATTACTTGCTTATTGATCGGAGCCTAACCAAAGAGAAAGCGCTGGTGCTAGTTGCCTGTCTAACATGTGATAGGCTTTATCGGTTAAATGTAATCCGTCATCGACAAACCATTTTTCATCATTAGCAATATAGTGATTGAAGTTAAAGTAATGTAAGTTACCGCTTTGATGATGACTATTGTGTCTTGAATGATTGTCATTGATAAAAGCTTTAATTTGTTGATTAATATCATCAATAAGCTCTAGTTGCCCGGCATTGTCTTTTTGAGGGCATTTCATTATTGAAAAATAGCCTACCTTAGCGCTAGGCTGTAACCTTGTTAACTCAGTTAACAACGCTTTAATATTTTCAATCGTTTTCTTCGGAGCAACACCATAAATCAAATCATTACTACCGCAATAAACCAAGTAGCTCTTCGCGTCGGGCAGAGTGCTTAAGTCGCTGTCCCGCCAAAACTGGCTTTGAGTACCTCGAACAGCGCGATTATTAACGCTTAGCGGCAGCCAATGCGGCTGTTGCCAAAATTCAAAGATACTGCTGCCAATCATCACTATATCGACCATATTACTTGTTGCTCAATTATTAGTAGGTATTAGGTATTAGGTATTGTTAGGTTATAGCTGGGCTATGATTTAAATATCTGCTGCCAACCAAGCCGCTTGGTTAATGGCACGCTTGGCATCTAATTCTGCAGCAACATCAGCACCACCAATAATATGAACAGGTTTATTAAAGTCGCTGTCGTTTAGTTGCTGATATAAACTTTTATTTGGTTGTTGACCGGCACAAAGCACTACGTGTTCAACGTCAAGTAACTGAGGTATACCATCAACTTTGATATGTAAGCCCTGATCATCAACTTTGTCATATTCAACGTTAGCTATCATGGTTACTTTTTTGTGTTTTAAGCTAGCCCGATGAATCCAGCCAGTTGTTTTACCTAGATTGGCACCAACTTTTGTTGCTTTGCGTTGTAGTAAGTAAATTTCCCTTGGACTAGGAGTAACTTTTGCTGGAGATAAACCACCATTTTCGCTGTTGGTTAAATCAATGCCCCATTCCTTGGAAAAAAGCGTTTTGTTTAATGCCGGGGACTGTCCTTGATGACTTAAATATTCAGCAACATCGAAACCAATGCCACCGGCTCCAATCAACGCGACAGATTTTCCTATGGTTTTTGATTTATTTAACACGTCGACATAACTGACTACTTTTTTATGATTTATGCCGTCAATATCTGGCGTTCTAGGTATTATTCCTGTGGCAATGGTCACTTCATCAAAATCTGCTAAGTCAGCTACGGACACAAGGCTATTCAGTTTTATGGTGACCTTTAAACGGGCCAGTTGTTTAGCAAAATAACGCAGTGTTTCAAAGAACTCTTCCTTGCCAGGAACTTGCTTGGCTAAATTAAACTGGCCCCCAATTTCATCGCCTTTATCAAAAAGGGTAACCTTGTGGCCTTTTTCGGCAGCGTAGGTTGCAAAAGCTAAACCTGAAGGCCCAGCACCGACGACAGCAATATTTTTTGGTTGTTTTACGCTGAGGAAATTTAACAAGGTTTCATTGGCAGCACGAGGGTTGACCAAACACGAAGAAATTTTATGAGCAAAGGTATGATCAAGGCACGCTTGATTACAGGCAATACAGGTATTGATGAGCTCACTTTTATTGGCAGCGGCTTTATTAATGAAGTCGGGATCGGCTAAGAAAGGCCTAGCCATGGACACCATATCAGCACAATTATCAAGGAGCAGCTCCTCGGCAACTTCAGGGGTATTAATACGGTTACTGGTGATAACGGGGATATTCACCTGTGCTTTTATTGCTTTGCTGAGCTGGGAAAATAATGACCGCGGTACAGAGGTGGAAATAGTAGGAACTCTTGCTTCATGCCAACCCACGCCAGAATTGATCAAGGTAGCGCCAGCTTTTTCAACGGCTTTAGCTAACAAAATCACTTCGGCTTGTGAGCTACCCCCTTCAACTAAGTCGATCATCGATAAACGATAAATAAGGATGAATTTTTCTCCGACAGCAGCGCGTATTTTTCTAATTATTTCTAGGGGGAGGCGAATACGATTTTCATAACTGCCACCCCATTTATCATCTCGCTGATTAGTCCGTTTAGCAATAAATTGGTTAATGAAGTAACCTTCAGAGCCCATAATTTCAACGCCGTCATAACCCGCTAGCTGAGCAAGTTTGGCACAGCGAACAAAATCATCAATTTGCTGAACAATTTCGTCGCTGGTTAAAGCTCTTGGAGGAAAAGGGTTAATTGGCGCTTGTATATTACTTGGCGCAATTAAGGCAGGATTATAAGCATAGCGACCCGCGTGGAGAATTTGCATGCAAATTTTCCCCCCCGCATCATGTACAGCATTGGTAATGATTTTGTGTTGCTTGGCATCATCCTCTGTTGTCATTAAGGCCGCCCCTTGTGCTACCGCACCCTCGGGGTTTGGGCCAATACCGCCCGTGACAATCAGGCCTACACCACCGACTACTCGCTCTTTATAAAATACAGCCATACGCTCAAAGCCATTTTCAGTTTCTTCAAGGTTGGTGTGCATAGAGCCCATCAAGCTTCTATTTTTGATAACGGTAAAGCCAAGGTCTAACGGGGACAGTAATTTAGCAAAAGTCATAATATTATTACTCTTTGAGTCGATAAAAGCCACTATAGAATACTTTTGGGTACTTTAACATACTAAAGGGTCAAATTTATTCGTATTTATCTCTACTCTGTGCAATATATCGCTTAAAAGTTTAGATAAATTATGACTTGAGACATTGCTTGAGGAATTTTAATAGAGTGCTTAGAAGAATTTATTTTGCCACTTTCTGCCACGAAAATAGAGCGTCATAAAAATTGCCTTAATCAAGAAATCAATGCCTGTTAAGATGAAAAGTGTCTCGATAGGAAGACCCCAGTGAATAAAGATAAAAGGCAGAACAATACGAACAAGCAATAAGGTTAGCACCGAAACCATCAATGGATAGCTGGTTTCACCTGCACCGCGAATAGCACCACCAATGGTAAAATCTGTAGCGATTAAGGGCATGGAAAAACCGATAATAAGGAGGAACATGGCAGTATGGTTTTGTACATTTTCTTGTGTTGTCAGTAATACGGCGATATCTTGATTAAAGAAGATAAAAATAATACCAAAAACCGACATGAAGCTAATACAAAGTCGCCATGCTCGCCAGCCTTGCTGATAGGCTATTTCAGGTTCGCCGCGGCCAAGATATTGGCCAACAATTATGGCACCAGACATGGAGAAGGCCAGTGACGTTATTAATATTAACGTGAGTACATTAAGACCAAGGCCATAAGCGGCGAGTACGTCACTGCCATACGTTGCAATAGCAATGGTAAAAATTACAAAGCCTATTTGCAATAAAAGCTGCTCTATTGCGCTAGGTATGCCTATTTTTAACAGTAAGCGGGTCTTAGCTCTGTAGCTGCTCTGTTCGGGGTAATAAATTGCCAAATGATTTTTACGCCATAATATCCCGTATAAAATTAGCGTGAATGTTGATCCAATGACACCGCCGATAATTAACCCTTCAACACCTAAATTGGGTAAGCCAAAGCTACCATTACTGAGTAGGTAACAGCCTATTGCATTACCGACACTACTCACTATGGCCAATAGCAGTGGATGAAATGAATCGCCGGTTGCTCTTAACGAGGTCGCCATAATGATATTAAGTGAGTAGATAGGGCTAAAGAGACAAACCCATTTTATTAAAGCAACAGACAGTGCTTGAGTCTCGACATTCATCGAAAATAAATCCGTTAACTGCTCAGCAAGGAGGTAACAAACCAACGCGAGTGTTACTGACAGCATAAGACTCAAAAGTAGTGCACTTTGAAAAGCCTGGCTAGCGCGAAGTTGCTCATTAGCACCGACGCTTCTGGAAATAATTGCTGAAACACCAGCGGATAAACCAAAGAGTGATGCTTGCAGTACAAAAAATATGCGTTGGCTTACCGTAACTGCAGCTGCTGCTTCAGTGCCAAATTGTACGGCGAGGATTATTTGAATAAAACCGACCGAGGCTAACAGTAAATTGGCAATGGTTGTTGGCCATGCTAACCGCCAAATACTGGGCGGAATAAAAGGCGGTTTAGACTTAGCATCATTAACGTGACTTTTTGGGCTCTCTACCGAGCCTCTGTTTGATGAAATTGAAGAAGTATTCAAAACGAAGCCAGTTGTTTATCTGTCACGGTTGACCAAAACTCTATTTTTTCTACCGCCATTGTTTGGATATACGTTTTATGGTGATCAAAAAACATTAACTCAGGTGATTCATTAGTAAAAGTGGGCCATGGACAGTCAGTATTCTCTGGTATACCGAAATAGGCAAAGTTTCCCCAGTGTCTTTGTATTTCAATAACTAATTCAGCGACACGAGGTTCATCTCCATGGAAAGTACTGGCGAGATTATTAAACACTAAGCCTAGATCAGTAATGTGAGTACAGCGTAGCGTTGGTATCACTGTTTTACGGCCTAACTTATAACGATAGGCAGCACCACCGGCAGTTATCTGTGCATTCGCTAAACGATGACTTGGCTGTGAAAACCAGAATTCTGTCAACGTTTCACTTAACAGGTTTTGCATTGATGGTTTAATATGACGCTTTTTACATTGCTTATTCATTAATACCTTAGTATCGGTAACTTTGTCCCGACCCATAAGTGAAGTTAACCAATGATCCAAGACACTTTCCTCGGTAATGTTTTGCTTAAGCATAGCAGCAAAGAGTGTCCACTCATCGGTATTAGAGCCAGTGATCATAGGAATGTTTTTTGCCCAACCTTGTCTTATCGCTTCATAAGGCGCTAAAGGCAAGTCAGCATCTCCGATAACGGGTTTAAAAGGCAAGATACCGAATTTACTGTATATGTCAGCCCGGGCGGTGAAGTGCGCTTGGATACTTAGAATTTGTGTGGTGGTTAGCTGTTGTAATTGCTGAGCTAACTCTTTTAGTGCTTGATCTTTTCCAGGTTTTTGCTTTAGTTTTTCTGCTGATGTCAACAAACCTAATGCCTTTGCACTCACTAAAAACTCTTTGGCGACTTCATTGGCTTGTGCAACAGTATTGAAAGTATGTCCGGCACCACTTTGCATTATCACCTTATGAAACAAACCTTTTGCTTTAGGCATAGCCAATAAACAGGCAATACTCATCGCACCAGCGGATTCACCAAATAAAGTAATGTTATTTTTGTCACCGCCGTAGCGATGTATATTTTCTTGTAGCCATTGAAGCGCAAGTATTTGGTCTGCAAGCCCTTCATTACCCGTTGAATTAATTGCTTGGTTGGTAATATCTTTAAGGCGAAGAAAGCCCAACGCACCTAAACGATAGTTTAAGGTCACTACTAGGCAATTGGTCGCGGCCGCTAAATTGCTGCCCTCATAGATGGGTAAAGAGCCTGAGCCAATAGTAAATCCTCCACCATGAATCCAAACCATAACGGGGCGCAGTTTAGCATTCTCTACTTGAAATTCTTCCTGAGACTTTATTGTACAGTTTAAGGTGGAGCGCGCTGTTAACGTGTTGCTATATATGTTCAGGTTTAAACAATCTTCACTTTGCTTATCAATAAGTGACGACGACATCAGCAGGTCATGAGCATTAGCTAATTGCGGGGCAATAGCGCCGTATTGTTGATGATTGGTTGATATAGGCTCAGCGTTATTTGCTAGGCTTTGTATTGACCATCGCGTGTTTTGCTTGGAATGTTGACTGTAATTAATAGATAAAAACCGTGCTGTCTTAATGGTTGGACTCGAATGTAGAGTAGCTCCTGATGATTGGAGTGGATTAATTTGACTCTTTTTCATGAATAAACCTAAAAAACAAAGAAAACTTTAAGTTTGAATAAAATACCATCGGGTCAAATGTAGAGCAAGTGTTTATTGGTGTAGGAAGATTTTAGCTAATTAAACAGACAAAATAATAACATTTTTACGTTAATTAATTCTTGTAAGTAACAATTACATACTGTAAGTTCGAATTACAGTTTGTGATCTAAATCAATAAATACTGTTATTAATTATTAATGGTTAAAGAGCGAATTAATATGATTAAATTAAGTTTCCTAACAAAAGTTTCTTACGGTGTAGGACAGATGTCTCAAGGGGTGAAAGATACTGCCTTTCAATCTTTCCTTGTTTTTTATTTTAGTCAGGTACTGGGCTTACCGGCAGTTATGGCTGGGTTCGCCGCGTTAATTGCCTTGTTATTTGATGCGGTATCTGATCCGTTGATGGGCGATATTTCAGACAATTGGCACTCAACTTGGGGACGCAGACATCCCTTTATGATTGCCGCTATTATTCCATTCCCATTTTCTATTTATATGTTATTCACACCGCCAGCAGGATTAGAGCAACAAGGTTTGTTTCTTTGGTTAATTTGTTGGTCAATTGTTGTTCGACTGATGTTAACTATGTTTAATGTTCCTCATAATGCTTTGGGCGCTGAGTTGAGTGAAGACTATCAAGAACGTACCAAAATTGTCAGCTATCGTACTTTTTTAGGCTACGTAGGAGGTATTACCTTATCCGTTGTTGCTTTAAATTCTTTCTTTGCTGCCTCAGAGCAATTCCCTAATGGTATGTTAAATAGTGCAGGCTATAGCTCTTTAGGCTTACTGGCAGCAGTAATCGCTTTTGTTGCCATGATTATTTGTGTATTGGGTACTAAACATACCATTTCTCACTTGTCACAGGCCGATAAGAATCTAAGAAAAGTTGATTTTTCTCGTAGTTTTAAAGCGTTTAAGCAAGCACTGAAGTTAAAACAATTTCGTTTGATCTTTATAGTACAAATACTAACCATGGTAGCAGGTGGTGCTGGTGCGACATTCATGCTTTATATCGGTAGTTACTTCTTTGAGTTATCTCCAGGAGAAATAGCACTATTAACGTTAACCATAGTAGTAGGGCTTATTCCTGCTTCCATTATTGCACCGGTCCTATCAAAACGTATTGATAAAATGCCAAGTCTTGTAACTTGTTTATTACTGGCTACTGTCTTTAGCTTTAGTCCAATTCTTTTACGTCTAATCGGTGTGTTGCCTGAAAACGGTTCAGCATCATTAATGCCAATTTTATTTTCAACCTATGTAGTTGGCTATAGCTTCTTTATCGCCGCGGGCATCATTATTGGTTCAATGTTAGCTGATGTAGCTGATTTACATGAAACAACCACTAAGAAGCGTCAAGAAGGTTTGTTTTTTGCGGCTAATTCATTTGCACAAAAGGCGACCTTTGGTTTTGGCACTTTATTCGCAGGTATTGGCTTGCAGTTTATTGCTTTCCCAAAACAAGTGGATGTATCACAGGTGAGTGAGCAGACCATTTTTAACTTAGGTTTAATTGCCGGCCCATTACCCATGTTGATCTATTTTATTGCGGCTTTTCTAGCGACTAAATACGACCTTAACAAAAGTAAACATGAAGAAATAAGCATGCAATTAGCGTTGCAAAGAAATAATTAACGCACTGAATTGATAAGACATTTCAATTAGAAAACACAAAAAACTAACAACAAATAATAATAATAATAATTCAATTAACAACTGGGGAATAGCAATGAGTATTACTAAGTGTTCAGAAACATCTTTTAAGTTAGCACCATTAACCTATGCTTTTATCGCAATGGGGCTTTCAGCGAGCGTAAGCGCCGAAGAAGCTACAGAAAAAAAAGCGCCAGGTATTGAAGTGATTGAAGTAACTTCGACTAAGCGTATCACCACCCTAATGGAAACTGGGCAAGCGGTAAGTGCATTTAGTGCAGACGACTTACAAGAGAAAAACATAACGGGTTCTCAAGACTTAGTTCAATACACTCCTTCATTAGTGATTACTGGGAATAAAGTGGCTATTCGAGGTGTAGGTCGTGCTAATAATGCCCTAGGCTCAGATCCAGGTGTTGGTATCTATGCTGACGGTGTTTACAGTACTGAAAATGGCATCTTTGATTACTGTAATTTTTGTGATGTTGAACGTGTAGAAGTATTACGTGGACCTCAAGGTACCCTTTATGGTCGTAATTCTGTGGGGGGGGCTATTAACATTGTCAGTAAAGCCCCTGAGCAATACTTTGGTGGTTACGTTAATGCAGAATTTGGCAATGATGGTTACCAAGTTCTTCAAGGACAAGTAACAGGGCCTTTAGGAGAAACATTTTCTGCTATTGCGACTGTTTCAAAAAAGCTACGTGATGGCATGCAAGAAAATTTAGCTGTAGGTTTGGAAGACTTAGATACCACTGATCGCACGTACTATTCAGGTACTTTAAAAGGTGATTGGACCGATAGCTGGTCAAGCTCAGTGAGTTATATGAATCATGAACGCGATGAAATACCGCCGGTAGCGTATTTAAAAGATGATTACAATACTGACTTTGTCAATGGTGGTGCCGTTAATTTCCCTGGCATGTTTCCGGGCGCCACGGCGGTGAATCATTTAGCGGGTTATGGACTTAAAAACCCCGCGGTAGATGATATCAGCCAAACTAATGTTGATACCCAAGGTCACATAAAGTCGACTTCTGAGCGTTTTACCTTTGTCAATGATATTTCATTTGGTGATCTAGACCTTAAATATACTTATGGTCAATTCGATTATGAATATGATTTGTTACAAGATGGTGATGTAACTAATGCAGTTTATGGTGGTGTGGATCTGTCGATGATGTACGCTCAACTTGGCGCACCTTATATCCCAAATCCAACTACAGGTGCCCCAATTACCCTCGCATCAGATATGACAACAAGTACAGCTCAAACAGGTGAGTCTTCATCGCACGAGTTACAGTTAGTGTCTAATTACAGCGGTAACTTAAACTTTATTGCCGGTTTGTATTACTTCAATAATAAAGAAAGCCAATACAACGACTATGTTGAGCGTGGTTTTGGCTTAATGCAGGGTGATGCAATCTCTGCCACTTACGGTGGCGCCATTGATACTGGTTATATCTTAGGCTTCACACCCGCACCTGGCATGTATCCAGTGAGTTTGTATAAAGCCTATTCGGACATTTTAGGTGGTGCGCCCTATGAAGCAACGGCAGATGGAACAGGTGGTTACTTGTTCTATACTCAAAATGATTTAGAAACCACTTCAACGGCAGTTTATGGTCAACTTGAATATAACTTAACAGATGATTTAACCATTACTACAGGTTTACGTTATTCGAATGATGAGAAAGAAGGTAGTGATGAAGTTTTTGCTTACTTAGGCTTAGATAAAACAGCACATACGGTTAAAGATGACTGGAGTAAGGTAACTTGGCGCGTACAAGCGGATTGGACAATTGATTCTGATAGTTTCTTATATGCCTATGCTGCAACAGGTTATCGTTCAGGGGGCTTTAATTTAGGCTCACCAACCCTCGATGATCCCGATGTAGTTGACCCAGAAGAGTTGACCGCATATGAAATTGGTTACAAACGTTCTTTGTGGGAAAACAGAGTTAACTTAACCGCAGCTGCTTATTATTACGATTATACTGACCTGCAAGTTACCTCAACTATCATTGAGGCAGGTAAACCAGTAACCGCTTTTGATAACGCTGCAGAAGCCTCTATTACCGGTTTAGAATTAAGCCTTGATATGCTAATCACTGAAAATCTTATGCTTAATTCATCTTATTCTTATAATAAGTCAGAATATGATGACTATTCAGCAGTAGATTCAACGGCTTGTACCATATTAGGCGAATGTGATGTTCAAGACTTGAGCGGTAATCAACTGAACATGGCACCAGAAAGCAAGTTTAGTTTAAATCTTACCCAGTATGTTGAATTAGGCAATATGGGGATGTTGTCATTAAGTGCCGGTTATTCTAGGGTTGGCGAGCAATATACCCGTTCATTTAACAGAGATGATTGGGATCTTGTGGATAGTTACGATAATGTTGATGCCCGTATTACCTGGTCTTCACCTGAAGATAGCTATGTTATTTCTGCTTTTGTGAAAAACGCGGGTGATAATCGAGATCTAATCCATCGAAGTGCGCCATTCCCTGATACACGTGGCTCAAGTGGTGAATATACAGATCCCGTGACTTATGCAATACAACTTCGTTATAACTTCGAATAGTTAACCAAATAGGCAAAGTTCTTTAAACAGAACTTTGCCGTCATTTATTTTTCAATTGATGATTTCAATTTATTACCTTAATGCTTTGTATAAATCCAATTGATTTTTTGATGTCTTAGCGATGAATCAATTTCTTTGTTATTAGCTACACTGAACTGGAATTTTTATGAGTAGTACCAATCTTTTAATTAATTCATGTGCTTGGTTCAATGATGTGCCTGTAGAAGGCCGTGAGGTGATCATAAAGTCAGCGCGCTTAAAACATTATGAGAACAAAAAATATTTATACCGTTTGGCGCAAGAAAGTGATTTTGTTTACGCGGTAGTTTCTGGGTTTGTGCGCATAAAAATAAGCAGCATTGCTGGACAAGAGTTTTCAATTACTGAATTTTCAGCCAATGAATGGTTGGGGGAGCTTTCACTGACCAATCAGCCGACGCAAATGTTTGAAGCGCAGGTTTTAGAAAACTCCAGCATTATTGAAATCCCAAAACGAGTTATCCAGTCGGTTGCTGAAAAATATCCGGTTATCTATAAAAACTTATTTATCTTTCAGGCAAACCGTACCTTGAAAATGTCTGAGTTGCTCGGCGGCATGTTGTTTTATCCCTTAGCAGCGCGTTTAGCAGGACGAATTTTATGGTTTGCTCGTCATTATGGTAAAGAAACTGAAAATGGCGTACTCATTAATAAAAAAATGAGCCAGCAAGAACTAGCTGAATTGACCATGGGCTCGAGGCAGCGAATAAACAAAACCCTAAAAGAATGGGAACGTGCAGCTATTTTGGCCATTCAAGGTCAACAGTATTTTATTAAGGACATTCCCGCATTAAGAGCAAAAACACAGATAAAAAATGATGAATAGCTAGGCAAGCTTTGACTATCTGTTAAAGCAGCTTTAAAGACAAATTAAAGAAATTTTGGATGACCCTGGCTTACTCGAATGCAAGCGTTTCAATACTGTAAACCAGTATCAGTAAACTTCTTCGAGTAAGCAATATCAAAAATAGGTAACGTTATGACTAGACAAAACAAAGAGTTCACCCACAAGCCAAGCGCCGAACATTTCGACGTCATGATTATCGGCGCAGGTATTTCCGGACTTGGTAGTGCTTACCACTTAAAAGAGCAAAATCCCGGTAAAAGTTTTTGCATACTCGATGGTATGGAAAGTTTTGGTGGCACTTGGCATATGCATAAATACCCTGGCATACGCTCTGATAGTGATTTATTTACTTTTGGTTATCGCTTTAAACCATGGACAGGTAAACCGATTGCCACTGGCCAAGAAATTATGAACTATTTAAAAGAAGTTATTGATGAAAATGCTTTAGCACCACATATTCGCTACAACCATCATGTATCAACAGCAAAGTGGTGTAATAAAAACCAACTATGGACAATTACCGCCTTAAATAAAGGCACACAAGAAACCCGAGTATTTACCGCTAATTTCCTATGGATGTGTCAGGGATATTATAAACATGAGAAAGGTTATACGCCAAAATGGGATGGCATGGATGAATTTGAAGGTGAGTTAATTCACCCGCAAACTTGGCCAGAAGATCTCGATTACCAAGATAAAAATGTCGTCGTTATTGGCTCTGGGGCTACTGCTGCAACGCTGGTACCAAATATTGCCGCTGACACTAAGCACGTCACCATATTACAGCGTTCGCCAACATATTTTTTTCCACGTAAAAATGAAAACCCACTAACGGATCAGTTACGTGCACTTAATATCGATGATAAATGGATACATGAAATTTCGCGCCAGCAAATATTACAAGACCAAGAAGGCTTTATAAAAACAGCACAAGCCTATCCCAATGAAGTAAAAAAAGCCTTGATTGATGGTGTACAAGAGCATTTAGGCGATGATTTTGATGTGGCTAAGCATTTTACCCCGGATTATACCCCATGGCGTCAGCGAATTGCCGTTGTCCCTGACGGTGATATTTTCGCAGGTATTCGCTCTGGCAAAGCAAGCATCAAAACAGATGAAATTGAATGCTTTAACAAGCAGGGGATTTTATTAAAGTCAGGTGAGCAACTTGAGGCAGATATTATCGTTTCAGCGACAGGTTTTAACTTAAGTATCTTAGGTGGCATTGAGTTTTCTGTAGATGATGAAGTGGTAGATTTCTCAAAAACCGTTGGTTATCGCGGCATGATGTTCACGGGTATTCCAAATATGACATGGGTGATGGGATATTTCCGCGCAAGTTGGACTCTACGAGTCGATTTAATTGGTGATTTTGTATGTCGTTTACTTAAACACATGGACGATAAAAACGTTAAACAAGTGACCATGACTTTACGAGAAGAAGATAAAGATATGGAGTTATTGCCTTGGATTGATACCAAGGAATTCAACCCCGGTTATATGATGCGCTCTATGCATTTATTACCGAAACGCGGTAGTAAAGCCGATTGGCAGCATAGCCAAGATTATTGGTCTGAAAAAGAAGTGTTGCCCAAGGTTAATTTAGATGATGAGTTGTTTTCTTATAGGTAATTATTGACTGAATTCAGACTAGTTAAGTAACCGGTTATGTTGTATCTAATTGATAAGTGGGAAGTGTCTTGAGTTTTGTTAATAGTGAAATAAACATCAATGGTATTGACATAGCGTACCAATTACATGGGGATGAACAAAACCCTGTGCTGTTATTAGTGCATGGATTGAGCACGCCTTTAACGGGTTGGCCTGTAGAAATGGTCGATTGCTTTGTTGAAAAGGGCTTTTGTGTGTTACTCATTGATAATCGAGATATGGGCAAATCAGCGCAGTTAAACCATCTAGTTCTACCCAATTTGCTGTGGACTGTAATCAAAATAAAGTTGGGGTTTACAGCTAAAGTTCCTTATCAACTTGAAGATATGATGGCTGATACGGTTGGGTTATTAGATGCTTTAGCGATTAATAAAGTGCATTTAGTTGGCGCTTCTATGGGCGGTATGATAGCGCAATTAATGGCCATAAATCATCCTGAACGTTTACTCAGTTTGACCTCGATAATGTCTACCACGGGCTACAAAAAATTGCCCGCTATGGATGTTAAAGTCAAAAGAGCGTTGGCGCAAAAACCTGCCTCTTCGCATTATGAAGACAGGGTGAATTATCACGTTAATAAATGGCGCGCTATAGGTAGCCCAAAATACCCTATGAATCAAAAAGAACTTACCTTAAGAGTAAAAAATCTTTTGGAACGAGGTATCACTGGTAAAGGTACGCTTAGGCAAATGCTGGCGATTTTAGCTGCATCGGATAGAACAGAGCGGTTAAAGAGTGTGCTAACACCTACCTTAGTAATTCATGGTGACAGTGATGGTCTCGTTCACCTTGATGGCGGACTAGCGACAGCTAACGCCATTTCAAATGCTAAATTACAAGTTTACAAAGGAATGGGGCACGACTTCCCCATGGAACTAATTCCGAGCATTGTTAATGACATTGTCGAACATGCTCAAGCGGTGGAGTTATAAAATGAGAAACCAAGACAAGTTTAAACAACAATTTAACGATAAAGTTGCTGTGATCACCGGTGCTGCCTCAGGTATTGGCCGGGCATTAGCACATCAGTTAGCTGAACAAGGTTGTCATTTAGCCTTGGCGGATAGAGATATTGTCGCGTTAAATACCGTAAAAGATGAGTTAAGCGCATTTGATATTCAATGTTTAATCGAAGAATTAGATGTATCGGATAATCAGGCAGTTATTCATTTCTCCCAGAGGGTCAATAATGAATTATCGGGTGTTGATATGCTCTTTAATAATGCCGGCGTTAGTTTGATCGATTCGGTTGAAAATCAAAGTTTGCAAGATTTTCATTGGTTGATGAACATTAACTTTTGGGGCGTAGTGCATGGCTCTCATGCATTTTTACCTTATTTAAAAAAATCTCCTAAGGCTCATTTAGTCAATGTTTCCAGCCTATTTGGTTTGTTATCTTTACCCTTGCAAAGTGCGTATAACTCATCAAAGTTTGCGGTACGCGGCTTTACTGAATCGCTTAAAATGGAAATGGCCGGCAGCAATGTTGGTGTACATTGTGTTCATCCAGGCGGTATTAAAACCAATATCACCAATAGCGCTAAAATATCTTCGCCGCATGTTTCCAAAAGTAAAATACTATCGGATTTTAATAAACAAGCTAAAACAACGGCGGATCAGGCTGCAGAGGTTATTTTGCAAGGCTTGGCCAAGAATAAACGCAGAATATTAATTGGTAATGATGCTAAGTTGCTTGACCGTATTGTTCGCTGGTTTCCCGCAACGTATGAAAAGATATTAGGTTTTGAAAAAGGGGTTATTGCCAAGCGTCGGGGTCAATAGCCGCTATTTAGTCATTAAAACTTATCAGTCAAACTCCTTATCCTTATAAGCACAAATATCACCAATTGAGTCAACTCAACTGGTGAAGTTCTTTATGCAAACAGATCGGGGTGTTCTTGCATCAGCGCATTAAACATCGGCAAAAAGCTAAAGTAACCGGTATTTTCAGAGCCTACTATTTTATGGGTCGCTACTGCTGCCGTTTCGTTAATCAACTTTGGTTTTCCTGCCGCTTGTGCTAATAATTGTGTTTGACAGCATCGCTCCATGCTAATAAACCACCACACGGCAGCCTCTACCGTTTCACCGACGGTTAGTAAGCCATGATTTTGTAATATCGCTGCTTTATTATCAGCTAATGCCCGCGAAATAGCTAAACCTTCACCGTCGTCTAACACCACCCCATTAAACTGCTCAAACACCTCATGGTCATGGTGAAATGCACAAGCATCTTGTGTAATAGGGTCCAGTTTACGCCCTAAAGTGGACCAACTTTTACCGTAGATTGAATGCGCGTGTGCAGCGGCAATAACGTCTGGTCGAGCACGATGAATATGCGCGTGAATAGTAAACGCAGCCCCATTAAGGTAACCACTGCCTTCAACTACCTGGCCTTGGTCGTTAACTAGCAGTAGATCTGCCAGTTTCATTTGTTTAAACGCAACGCCAAGTGGGTTAACCCAGAAGTGATCCAGTAATTTCGGGTCTCTTACGGTGATGTGTCCTGCTAAACCTTCATCAAAACCAAACTGTGCAAAGATTCTAAAAGCGGCAACTAGCATTTGTTTTCTATGTTGTCGAATTTCCGCCGTTGTTGTGCCTGCGTTAATGGTTGGCAGGTCACCATCTGTATTCATAACCTCAGTCGTACTGGTGTGTTTTGTTGTGCTTTTTGTCGAATTGTTATATGTGATATTAGCAGTATCTTTAAAGGTATTACTCGATTTATCAGTCATATACTTTCTCATCTTCAAGCGTTAAATGGTGCTGTTTATTTGTTGGCTTTACAAGGTAAGACCACTATCTAAGGTGATTAATTGGCCAGTCATATTATCACTACCAAGTAAAACCGCGATGATGCTGTCGGCAATATCGCTAGGCGTAGAAATCCGTTTAATGGCAGAGTTATTTAGGGTGTAATCTTTTGCTGCTTGCCAATGTTCTTGCCAACCGCTACGTGCCCATTCACCATCAATTAATCCAGGGCATATCGCATTTACTCGAATATTGTCTTCGCCCAGAGCATTGGCTAAGGTTTTCGTTAAACTGTTCAAGCCAGCTTTAGCAGCGCAGTAAGCGATAGAGCTGCCATGTGTGGTTAAACCCGCAATACTTGAGGTCATCACTATTTCGCCGCCACCTTGTTTTACTAGGAAGGGCCTCGCCGCTCGACTGACATAAAAAGGGCCAATTAAATTGGTTGCTAATGAATTTTGCCAAATATCATCGGTTAATCCATTGAGATCTTTATGATTGATAAACTCAGTGGTGCCGGCGTTATTAATAACGATATCAAGTTGTCCAAAGCGTTCAATTGCTGTGTTTACCAACATAATACATTGTTGCTCGTTACTAATATCAGCTTGGCAAACAACGCCATGACCCCCTAGGTCAATAATCTCGTTATAAGTATTTAATGCGCCTTGTTTTGAGTGAGCGTAATTAATGACCACACTAACACCTAACTTTGCCAGTTTAATCGCTGTTTGCGCACCAACCCCTGAACTTGCCCCCGTTACCACTGCGACCTTATTTGTTAAGTTCATAACAGCTCCAATTTAGTAACTAGTACTTAATATTTAATGAATCTACAACCAATACCGAAAGTATGTCTTAAGTTAATGCTTGACCAGCAATCGTTATACGGTGCAAGGTTCTCTTTTCACCTTGGTAATCATTATTGGCAAAGTGCCAAGTGCTGCGATTATCCCAAATGGCAATAGAGCCAGGTAACCAATTAAACTCACAGGTGTACTCGTCTTTACACCCATGTTCATATAAGTAATTGAGCAAGGCAAAAGCTTCTTCTGTTTTCCAGCCTTCAATACCTATGGTATGACCTTTATTGACATAGAGAACTTTCCTGTGACTTTCTGGATGGGTAATAATTATCGGGTGTTTGGCATGACCAACTTCAATATTTTCTGCTAACTTATCGGCTAAGTCGGTACCACTAAAATAGCCACCTTCACCATATAAGTGGTCATTAGCATGCAATGCCACTAAAGAGGCTAATGTTGTCTTCAAACCTTCAGATAAGCCATTATATGCTGCAGACAGGTTAGCAAACCTTGTTGCGCCACCTATTGAGGGCAGTTCTCGTGCAACCAGTATTGAGGCCATGGCAGGTTCATTGTCATAGGAATGATCGGTATGCCAACCACCACCAATATTGGTTTTTTGATCTTTATCTTTACTTACCACGGTTATTTCAGGGTAATTGGCTAGATTTTTAAATATTCGATTACGGACCGTTTGACCAAACCTATTGGCAAGCGCGATATGTTGCTCGGGTGAAAGGCTTTGATCACGAAAAAACACTAAACCATGGCTGATAAAAGCTTGTTTAATTTGCTGAAAGCTTTGCTCTGTTAAGTTTGCTAAATCAATATCTTCAATAACAACACCACAATTCGCGCTATAAGGAATTATTTTCATCCTGTACCTACGTTTATAAATCAGAGCTAATAACATTGTCTTTGAGATAAAAATTCAACACTGTCACTTAGGTGACAAATCTTGTGAATAAATTAATATATTTTCATAGCAGTGAGAGTGAGCAGAACTAAATGTTTATTCGCTTTTGTCATTAATAGCTACCGAGGAAAAACAATGAATGTGAGTAATACTGAGTCACATTTTAAGGTGATTAATCCAGCCACTGGCGAGGTTGTAGATACTTGCCGTAACTGTAGTGAAGTGCAGTTAGAAGACACCGTTAGCGTCGCTAAAAAGGCATTCAAGTTATGGTCTAAAACAACGAATGATGACCGTGTTAGCGCATTGAATAAGATGGCCGATATAGTCGAAGAAAATGCAGAGCAGTTGGCTCGATTATTAACCTTAGAGCAGGGTAAACCGCTGAAAGGCCTGGGCGCTGAATTTGAAGTAGGTATAGTGTGTGATTGGCTCAGAGCAACGGCAGCCATGAGTTTTGATAATAAAATAGTAGAAGATAGCGATGAACGCCAAGCGGTACTGGTTAGAAAACCAATAGGTGTTGTTGCTTCGATTACTCCGTGGAATTGGCCACTGATGATTGCGACGTGGCATATTGCCCCAGCAATTAGAGTTGGATGTACGTTAGTGATAAAACCAGCCAACAATACCCCGTTAAGTACCTTATTAATGGTCGAACTCTTTAATCAGGCTCTGCCTTCGGGGGTCTTAAGTGTTATTACTGGAGATGTAGGGCATAAACTTTCATCCCATCCTGATATCGATAAAGTGATTTTTACCGGCTCAACACCCGTTGGCAGGCTTATTATGAAAAGTGCTGCACCTAGCTTAAAAATATTAACGCTTGAGTTGGGCGGAAATGATGCCGCCATAGTATTACCCGATGTTGATGTAGCCAAAATAGCAGAAGCATTATTTTGGGGCGCGTTTATTAATAACGGCCAAACATGTTTAGCAATAAAACGACTATTTGTACATGCGGATATTTATGATGAAGTCTGTGCAGCATTAACCAATATAGCGACAGCTATGCCAATGGGAGATGGTTTAAATGAGAAAAACATATTTGGGCCGATTCAAAACCAAGCACAATTTAATCGAGTGTGTGCTCTGGTTGATGAAGCGAAAGAGCAGGGGGCTCGTGTTCTTTGTGGTGGTTCAGCAATAGCAGGAAAAGGTTTCTTCTACCCATTAACCCTTGTGGCTGACGCCAAACAAGGTATGCGTTTAGTTGATGAAGAACAGTTTGGTCCCGCATTACCTATTATAAAATTTACTGATGTTGAACAAGCCATCAACAGTGCTAATCACTGCGAAATGGGCTTAGGAGGCTCTGTTTGGTCTAATGACATTGCACAGGCTAAGTTAATTGCCATACAAATTGAAAGTGGTAGTGTGTGGATCAACAATCATGGACAAGTATTGCCTCATATTCCTTTTGGCGGGGTGAAACAATCAGGTATTGGCGTTGAATTTGGCGAAGAAGGATTATTGCAATACACCAGTACACAGGCACTGCATATCCCCAAATAAAAGTAAAAACCTAGTTTAAAAAATAATCACCTAGGCTAAGCCTAAAACTTACGCCTAAGTGATAAGTAATATGTGCTAAGAGTGAGTTAATGGTAAGCTCGACACTTCAACAATTTGTTTGCCAAAATTCTTACCTGATAACATACCAATAAAAGCACTTGGGGCATTTTTTATTCCAAAAGCAACGGACTCTTTAAATTTAAGTGAGCCATCAATCACGCTTTGTGCCAAGTACTCGGTAGCTGGAGCATATTCTTCAAGCCAATCGCTCACTAAGAAAAAACCATGTTCTGGCGGATTATCTAACGCGGCGAGTATTTGCATTGGGGTACCGCTTAGGGCTTGGGCATTGTTGTAATTAGCAATAAAGCCACAAATGGGCACCCGTGCGCCTTCATTTAGTAAAGGTATTACTGCGGCTAGTGTTCGCCCGCCAACACCTTCCCAGTAAATATCAATACCCTTAGGGCAGGCTGCTGTTAAATTAGCTTCGAAGTCATCCGCTAAATAACTTAAACAGTGATCAAAGCCAAGTTGTTGGGTAACGTAATCGCACTTTTCTTGGTTACCGGCAACACCAATTACCGTGAGGCCTTGTTGCTTGGCAAGTTGACCAACAATAGAGCCTACCGCGCCAGACGCAGCAGATACAACGATAGTTTCACCTGTTTTTGCTTTTGCTTTATGTTTAAAACCTAAATAGGCTGTTCGCCCAGGCATACCAACGATACCTAAATAGGTTGATAAGGGAATATCATGAGTAAAAGTCGCGTACAAGTCGGGGGCATTATCCTGACTAACATGAAAAGATTGCCAGCCCGACATTGAACACACGGTTTGACCTACTGAGTATTGTTCGCTTTTTGAGGCGACAATAACACCAACACTTTCACCGGTAATAATGTCACCTTCTTGTAAAGGCTCAGCATAAGACTTAGTTAGGCTCATGCGCCCGCGCATATAAGGGTCGAGCGATAAGTATAATACCTTGATTAAGACTTGACCTTTATCAAGTGACTCAGCATCGACAGTGTTTTCCTCTAAAGAAAAGTCGTTTAGGGTAGGCGCCCCAACAGGGCGACTCTTCATAATAATATGTTGGTTTAAATATTGTGTCATAGGCACCGCTATTGTGTCAGGAGAGTGATGTTCGCATTAAATAATTAAGCGCAGTAAACAGTTAAAAACTAAAGTGTTCGCTGTCCATAGTCATCATGGTTTTTGCGCCGCTCGCTAAACAAGCCAAGTGTCCATGTGCTTTTGGCATAACACGAGCAAAATAAAACTCTGCTGTTTGAATTTTAGCGAGGTAGAAGTCTTTTACCTCTGGGTTATGACTAAGCGCATCTTGTGCTGTTTTAGCCATTTTCGCCCACATATAACCCAGCGTGATATAGCCTGAAAGCATTAAGTAATCTACCGAGGCTGCACCTAATTCATCGGGGTTAGCACTAGCTTTCACACCAATATCATCAGTAACTTCGGTCCAGAGTTCTACATAGTCAACTAATGTATGAGCAAGTGCTGACACTGAATTGTTTTCATTAAGTATACAAAAGCCCTTTATTTCATCGATAAAGTCATTCAATAAAACACCTTTGCTGCCCAGTACTTTACGGCCAATTAAATCGAGTGCTTGAATGCCGGTTGTACCTTCATAAAGGCAACAAATTTTGGTATCACGTAATAATTGCTCCATCCCCCATTCTTTAATGAAACCATGTCCACCGAGTACCTGAATACCATAACTGGTTGAGTCTACGGCGGTTTCAGTTAAAAAGGCTTTTGCGATTGGTGTTAATAACGCTAAACGATTGTTGGCAGCTAGTTTGTCTTTATCACTATTACTTGCATGGGTAATATCAACGAGTTGTGCGAGTTGGGCGACAAGGGCTCTACCACCTTCGGCAAGAGACTTTTGTGTCAGCAGCATTCGTCTTACATCCGGGTGGACAATAATAGGGTCGGCATCCTCGTTAGGGTTTTTAGTACCGGTTAATGAGCGCATTTGCAAACGGTCTTGCGCATAGGCTAGTGAGCCCTGAAAAGCAGCTTCACTTGCCGCAACACCTTCGTTGGCCACACCTAAACGTGCACCATTCATAAAGGTGAACATACATTTCAAACCTTTATTCTTTTCGCCAATGAGGTAACCTTTAGCATCATCAAAATTGATGACACAAGTAGCATTACCGTTAATACCCATTTTGTGTTCAATTGAACCACAGCTGACGCCATTTTTGTCGGCAATAGTACCATCGTCGTTAACATTAAATTTCGGCACGATGAACAGAGAAATACCTTTAGTACCAGCTGGAGAGTCGGTTGCCCGAGCGATGACAAGATGCACAATATTGTCTGATAAATCATGTTCACCGGCAGAGATAAATATTTTACTGCCATTGAGCTTGTAACTGCCATCTTCATTCAGTTCGGCTTTAGTACGTAATAAACCAAGATCTGTTCCAGCGTGTGATTCGGTTAAACACATAGTGCCAGTCCACGACCCTTCAACTAGTTTAGGCATGAACATCGATTTTTGTTGATCGCTACCATGGAATTCTAAAGTAGACATACAGCCATGACTTAACCCAGGATACATAGCAAAACTGTGATTTGCTGCCGATAACATCTCACTGACAAACATATTGATTGAATGCGGTAAACCTTGTCCGCCAAACTCTTCTGCTTGCGAAAGTGTCGGCCAACCACCGTCAACATATTGTTTATACGCATCTTGAAATCCGTCAGGTGTGGTGACTGTGCCATTTTCCCAATGACAACCTTGTTGGTCGCCTATTTGGTTAATGGGCGCTATCACCTGTTCAGTAAACTTAGCCGCCTCTGACAAAATTGCATCAACCATATCGCTGCTTGCTTCTTCGTAACCTAAGGTTTGGTAATGGCCATTGCAGTCCAATAACTCCTGCATTACAAATTTATAATCACGCATTGGTGCTTTGTATTCGAACATGTCATTTCTCGATATTTTTCAGTGTTAGTTCACAAAAGCTCACTAACGTATTAATTTTAAGGGTTTATAAAGCTATTTTTAAAACCAGGCGGCGATTAAAGCCAATCAGGTTGGGTATCATAGCTGGTGCTATCAATATTTTTGACTAACGATCCCCAAGTAAAAGTAAGCGGTAATTCGCTATTAAAGAAATACTTCATTGCTTGAAGCTTACCTTGATAAAAGTTCTGCTCATCAATATGCGGTTCGGTTGCTAGGGCCTTGGTCGCTAAATCAGCTTGTCTTAACCATAACCAAGCGATGGTTATGTGACCAAACATATTTAAATAACTCACTGAATTAGAAAACACCAAATCAGGGTTGTTTTTTTCAGGAGTGTTGGGGTTGTTGGCTGCAGTCATAACATGGTCAGTAACATCGCGTAAATTGACAACTGCATTGGCAAGCGCTTTAGAAAACTGGCCCAAGCTTTCACTAGTTTCGGTGCTTAATATCGTTTCTTCTATAACCCCCAGAAATGCTGTATAACCTAAGAAACCTTTCATCGGTACCTTTCGACACAATAAGTCGAGGGACTGAATACCGGTAGTGCCTTCGTGTATTGGGTTTAAACGATTATCACGATAAAACATTTCTACCGGGTGTTCGTTGGTATAACCATGACCACCTAATACTTGAATTGCTAAATTGTTTGATTTTGGGACCCATTCAGAAGGCCAACTTTTAATGATTGGGGTCAAAAAATTTTACAATGTGGAAGGATGTTGACGTTCCTCTGGTGTCAATGCGGTTTTTTCATCATCAGCTAATTGATGACCATATAAACATAAGGCGTAAGCGCCTTCAGAATAGGCCTTTTGCGTTAACAGCATTCTTTTCACATCAGGGTGCTCAATGATGTTAACCGGCGGAGATTGTGGATCTTTACAAGAGAGTAAACGTCCTTGTGGTCGCTCTTTGGCATAGTGAAGTGAGTATTGAAAACCCGTTAGTGCGGTAAGTGCAGCGCCAGTACCTACTAAAATACGGGCTTCATTCATCATATGAAACATATACATAAGTCCTTTGTGCTCTTCACCCACTAAATAGGCTACTGAGCCATCTTTTTCACCAAAACTTAAGGCGGTAGAGGTATGGCCACGACCACCCATTTTGTGAAATAAACCGGCCAAGGCAACTTCATTGTTATCACCCATGCTGCCATCTTCATTGACTAGGAATTTAGGCACAATAAACAATGAAATACCTTTAATGCCTTTCGGTGCACCTTTAATACGGGCAAGTACTAAGTGAATAATATTTTCATTTAGGTCGTGATCACCCCCCGAAATGAATATTTTATTGCCTGTAAGGCGATAGTTTCCTTGCTCATCCTTGGTGGCTGTCGTGGTCAAATCAGCAAGGCCTGAGCCTGCACCGGGTTCAGTCATTGCCATTGTGCCGGCGTAACGGCCTGCACGCATAGGCTTAACCCACTGCTCAATTTGTGCTTTAGTGCCGTGAGCTTCTATTAAGTTACAGTTAGCGTGTGTTAAAGATAAATACCCTAAACTGGTACTAGCCACCGCAGAAAGGTAAGCAAATGCGCCACTGGCTGCCACCATAGGTAACTGCATACCGCCATCTTCATAAAGCGAGGTTGGCGCACTAAGGCCAGCTTCTAAAACAGCATCTAAACCGACTTTAATTTCTGGGATTAAATGAATCTTTTCGCCATCAAACGTTGGCTCATTGGCATCTACTTTCTGACGGATAGGCATAAAATACTTTTCAGCTATTGCTTGTGCTGTGTCGATGGCACCGTTAAAGGTAGTTCGATCATGGTCTTGGTATTTTTCGCGATTGGTTAAAGATTCAACATTAAACATTTCATATAAAAAAAACTCAATATCGCGACGGTTAAGAATAGGTGCTGACATAATAGGGTCCAATCAAAAAATCATAGTTGGACTTTATAATAATGGCGGGTAAAAAGTGTCACCTAGGTGACACTGCAAGTGATTTTATAAATCTCAACTCAAACTACATCAGCCTTGCACTTGCAGATAACAGCATAAATAATGATTAGATTAATAATTCGAAATTTAATTCTGCTTATATTCAAACTAAAGCTGCTGTAGTAGTTAAAGGTAGCTGACAAAATTATAGTTTCTAACTCGCTTTGGGGGCGAAAGCGAGATAGGATAATTATTCGAATGTCAGCTATCCTTGAAGATAGTTGACATGAAAATGGAGTTTGTTGCCCTAATAATTTAGACCGCTTTGTGGTACTAGTTACCATGTCTAAATCGTGCGCATTGCGGACTCTAGCAGCTTTTATTCTAGCGTCAGCTTCACCAATAAAGCGGTCATTAGCATCGAAGATAGCCTTATGACTTCAGCTAGCCAGTAGCTGACATAAGCTTGAGAGTTTATAACGGCAACTCAGAGCGATCAGCGGACATAAGTAGCTCTATTCAAACGTTCACTTCTTGAAGGTTTGAAGACCTAAAACGATTTGGTAAGCTAAGGTCTTTATTGGTGTCAAAAATCCGAAGTCGAATATTTTTTTCAATGTATATTTCGTACTTCTGATGCTTTATTTGGTAAAGTGCTCTAGTAAATGATCGATAGCCAAACGTGCTCTCATGGGTAAAAATCTACGGTTTTGATAAACCACCCAACTGTGTGAATCTCTGCGCCAGAATTTCTCTAGTACAGGTGTTAAATTTCCTCGCTTGACGGATGGTAAAAAATTATGTTGTGGCATATAAGCAATGCCTAAACCTTGCTCACATGCGTTAACAACAGCCTGAGCATTATTACTTTTCCATCTACCTTGAACTTTTATATTTTCCTGATGGCCTTCATGTTCAAAGAGCCAATGGTCATTATTTGAAATAATACAGCTATGATTTTTTAGATCATTTGGATGTTTAGGTATCCCGTATTTTGTTAAATAAGATTCACTGGCAACAGCCATAATCGGATGAGCTAATAACTTACGAGCTACAAGTCCAGAGTCTTCCAACTTGCCATATCTGATCGCAAAGTCGATACCATCTTCGACAAAATTGACTTTGCGACTATTAAAGTCAATCTCGATGGACAATTCAGGGTGCTGTAAGGCAAACTCCATTAGCGCGGGAGCAACTTGCTGTTCAGCAAAAGTTCCCGCTGCGCTAACGCGTAATGTACCAACAAGTTTAAGTTGCTGCGTATTAATTTGCTCGTTAGCCTGCTGAAGCCCAGTGACTAGATCTCTGCATTGAT